>Ga0196977_1000039_pt1 | contig 94995 bp, 90 predicted proteins | sample S3v_1013CmetaG_FD_148634 | JGI IMG/M metagenome (GOLD analysis project Ga0196977, IMG submission 148634) | Soil microbial communities from Anza Borrego desert, Southern California, United States - S3+v_10-13C | ecosystem: Environmental > Terrestrial > Soil > Desert | place: USA: California...
AAGCAACGGCGCAATCAGCCGCCACTCCGCCTCGCTCAAATCATAGCGTCCCATCCAAGGCTCCTCCCAGCAACCTTGAATCAAGCCTCAAACAAATCAGCAAGCTTTATGAGTACAGACTCTAGGCGGCCTCGCTGGCCTCGTTCGCAAGCGCCGGATAGTCGACATAGCCTTCCGGTCCCTGGCTGTACCAGGTCGCCATGACGTCGGGCGCGAGGTCCGCCCCGCGCCGCAGCCGGTCGACCAGGTCCGGGTTGGAGATATAGGGCCGGCCGAAGGCGATCGCGTCCGCCTCGCCGGCGTCGAGCGCCTGCTGCGCGCGGGCGCGCGTGTAGTCCGAGTTCAGCACCAGCGGGCCCTTGAAGACCTTGCGGATATGGGGATGGACCGGGTCGACCTCGGCCTTGCCGAACGTGCCGTCCGGGGCAGGTTCTCGCAGCTCGAGGAAGGCGATGCCGATCTCCGAGAGCGCGGCGGCGGCGGCCGGGAACAGGCTGAACGGATCGCTGTCGTTCACGCCCTGCGACTCGCCATTGGGGGAGAGGCGCACGGCGGTGCGGTCGGCGCCGACCGTGTCGGCCACGGCCTGCGTCACCTGGCGGAGCAGGCGGATGCGGTTCTCGACCGGGCCGCCATAATCGTCGTCCCGGAGGTTGGTGCCGTCGCGCAGGAACTGGTCGATCAGATAGCCGTTCGCCGCGTGGATCTGGACGCCGTCGAAGCCCGCCTCGATCGCATTGGCCGCGGCATGCTCATAATCGCCGATCAGATCGGGGATCTCGTCGAGGCGAAGCGCGCGCGCCTCCTCATAAGGCTGGCGGCCGTCATAGGTATGCGCCTTGTGCGGCGCTATGGTCGCCGAGGCGGAGACGGCCTGGCCGCCGCCCAGGCTGGAATGGACGAGCCGGCCCATATGCCAGAGCTGGGCGAAGATCCGCCCGCCCGCCGCGTGCACGGCGCCGACCACCGGCTTCCACCCCTCGACCTGCTCCCGGGTCCAGAGCCCCGGGGCATAGGGCCAGCCGAGCCCCTGACGGCTGATCCCGGTCGCCTCGGTAATGATCAGGCCGGCGGCGGCGCGCTGGCTGTAATAGGTCTGCATCAACGCGGTGGGCACATGCTCCCGGGTCGAGCGGCCACGGGTCAGCGGCGCCATCAATATGCGGTTGGGCGCCTCCACGGCGCCGAGCTTGATCGGATCGAAGAGCGAGGGCATGGGCGAAACCTATCGGATTATGCTGCGGGTGCGAAAGGATATAAGGGTTGCAAAGTGAAATGCATCACCCCGCGCGCCGCCTCGCTTTCCCTGCGCTCATCTTGGCAAATCTGTTCCTCTCGGCGGGCCCCTGGATGGTTCGTCTTGCTCAGGATGTGGGCCATATCGGGCCGGTTTCTGCCGGCTTCTGGCGGTTGGCGCTGGCCGTGCCCTTCCTCTTTTTCCTCGCTTTGCGGCAGGGCAAAGGCGAGCCCTTCCCGCGCCGGGCCCTGATCGGCGCCGTGGCCGCGGGCGGCATCTTCTTCGCCGCCGACCTCGCCGCCTGGCATGAGGGCATCCTCATCACCAAGCTCGCCAATGCGACCCTGTTCGGCAATTTCGCAAGCTTCCTGTTCGCGATCTACGGCTTCTTCCTGCTCCGCCGCCTGCCGCGCGCCCCGCAGGCGCTCGCCCTCGGTCTGGCGGCGATCGGCACGATCCTGCTGCTCGGCAGCAGCTACGAGCTCTCGCCCGAGCATTTCGCCGGCGACCTGCTCGCCTTGCTCGCCGGCCTCTTCTACACCTTCTACCTGATCGCGGTGGACCGGGCGCGGCGGGCGATGAAGCCCTGGCCGGTGCTCGCCATCGCCACCGCCGCGGGTGCGCTGCCCCTGCTCGGCTTTGCCCTGCTGCAGGGCGAGACGGTGACCCCGACCGACTGGACCCCGGTGATTGCCCTCTCGATTTCCAGCCAGCTCGTCGGGCAGGGCCTGCTTGTCTACGCGATGGGCCACCTCTCGCCGGTGCTCGTCGGCCTCTGCTTCCTGACCCAGCCCATCGCCTCGGCCGCGATCGGCTGGCTCGTCTATGGCGAGGCGCTCGGCGCCGGCGACCTGCTCGGCGCCCTTCTGGTCTGCGCGGCCCTTGTCCTGATCCGCCTCCCCGACCGCAGGCTTGCCAGCCTGCCCGTCGAGGGCCAATGAGGGCCGATGGTCGAGCCACTCGACATGAACCTGGACGAGCTGAAGGCGGCCCTGGCCCCCCGGCTCGGCGCACATGCCGCCTTTGACGGCTGGGGCGAAGCCGCGCTGGCCATGGCGGCAGGCGAGCTGGGCGTGCCGGCCGACCGGGCAAGGCTGGCCTTTCCGGGCGGCGCCGCGGAGATGATCGACGCCTGGTTCGACTGGGTCGACAAGGCGATGCTGACCGCCTTCCCGCCGGAGAAGATCGCGGCGATGAAGATCCGCGACCGGATTCGCAACCTGCTCCTCTTCCGACTGCAGACGCTTGCGCCCTATCGCGAGGCGCTGCGCCGCGCGCTTGCCATCCTCGCCATGCCGCGCAACGCCCCCAACGGCGCCGCTCTGGCCTGGCGAAGCGCCGACCGCATCTGGCGCCTCGCCGGCGATACGGCGACCGACTTCAACCATTATTCGAAGCGCCTCATCCTGATCGGCGTCTACGGCTCGACGACGATGGTCTTCCTCGACGATGCCAGCGACGACCTCGCCGACACCAGGGTCTTTCTCGACCGGCGGATCGAGGACGTGATGCGTTTCGAGAAGACCAAGGCGCGCTGGAAGGGCGCGGCCGGCCAGCATTTTTCGCCGAGCCGCTTCCTCGGGCGGCTGCGCTATCCGGCCATATAGCGGCTCCGTTTCGCTACCGAGGCGCCCGATCAAGGCTTAGACCTCGCCTTTAGAGCCCCGCGCGAAAAGGTGGGGAAAGCGAAGTGAAACTCGAAACCGGCGGCTCGTTGCCGCCGCCGCCTGAGCACGCTATTGATAATCAGTCGCAGCGCCGCTAGGCCGAAACCCCAAACCTGCGTGGGGGATCATGCGTCTGAATCCCGGTGTCGTTCGACGGCTGCTTGTGCCGCTCCTCCTCCTGCTGATCGCCTTGCCGGCCCCGGCCCGCGCGGACACGGCAGCGGTGCAGACCACCTGGCGGCTGCTCGACTATATCGCGGTCGACTATCGCGGCGCGGTCGCCGACGGACGGGTCATCTCGCCGGGCGAGTATGCCGAGATGCGCGAATTCTCGGCCTCCGTCACGCAAAGGCTCGAAGCGCTCCCCGCCCATCCGGCCAGGACACAGCTCGTGACCGGCGCGCGGGCGCTGCAGGCGGCGATTGCGCGCATGGCGCCGCCGGGGGAGATCGATCGCATGGCCCGCGATCTTGGCCGGCGCCTGCTTGGCGCCTATCCGGTGCCGCTCGCCCCCGCTGCGACGCCCGATCTCGCCCGCGGCGCCCGGCTCTATGCCGAGCAATGCGCCTCCTGCCACGGCGCCACCGGAGCGGCCGACACACCCATGGCGCGCCAGCTCGATCCGCCGCCGATCGCCTTTACCGACCGCGAGCGGGCGAACGAGCGCAGCCTGTTCGGCCTTTACCAGGTGATCGAGCAGGGGCTCGAGGGCACGGCGATGGCCAGCTTCGCCTCTCTGCCGCCGGCCGACCGATGGGCGCTGGCCTTCTACGTCGGCACGATCGCCTGGCGGGGCGAGCTCGCTGCGGAAGGCGAGCGCCTGTGGGCTGCCGATCCCGCATTGCGGGCGCGCATCCCGGATCTGGAGCGGCTGGTGTCGCTGACCCCGTCGGCGCTCGCGGCCGAACTCGGCACGTCGCGCGCGGCGGCGCTCACCGCCTGGTTGCGCGCGCATCCCGAGGCCCTGAACCGCGGCGAGGGCGCGCAGTCGCTGGCGGTCGCGCACGAACTGCTCCGTCAGGCTGTCGCCGCCTACCGGGCCGGGGACCGGTCGCGCGGCGCCGAGCTGGCTCTGAACGCCTATCTCGACGGCTTTGAACCGGTCGAGGCCGTGCTCAACGCCCGCGACGGCGGCCTCGTTGCGGAGGTCGAAACCGCAATGGGCCGACTGCGCGCCGCCATGGCCCGCGGCGCACCCGCCGACGAGGTCGCGCGGGAAGCGGAGGCGGTGCAGGCGCTCTTCACCCGGGCGGAGAGCGCGCTGGCGCCGGAGTCGGCAAGCGCCGCCTCGACTTTCCTCGGCGCGCTCGCCATCCTGCTGCGCGAAGGTCTCGAGGCGCTGCTGATCGTCATCGCGATGATCGGCTTCCTCAGGAAGGCTGACCGCCGCGATCAGCTTCGTTATGTCCATGCCGGATGGGCCGGCGCGCTCGTTGCCGGGTTCGCCACCTGGTGGGCAGCGACCAGCTTCATCACGATCAGCGGCGCGAGCCGGGAGCTAACCGAGGGCTTCGGCTCGGTCCTTGCGGCGGCGATCCTGCTCTTTGTCGGTGTCTGGCTGCACGGCAAGGCGCAGGCGGGCGCCTGGCAGGCTTATGTCCGCGACAAGCTGGATGCGGCCCTGTCGAAAGGCTCCTCCTGGTTCCTCTTCTTCCTCGCTTTCATCGCCGTCTATCGCGAGGTGTTTGAGACGATCATCTTCTTCGCGGCCATGGGCGCGGAGGGGAATGGCGCGGCGCTCGCGGCCGGCATTGCGGTGGGCACCGCCCTGCTGGCCCTGATCGCCTGGGCGATGTTGCGCCTGTCCGCCCGCCTGCCGATCGCGAAGTTCTTCCAATATTCGGCCGCGCTCATTGCAGTCCTCGCGGTGGTGCTGGCCGGCAAGGGCGTGGCGGCGCTGCAGGAGGCGGGCATGATCGGCGTGAACCCGCTCGCCGGCTGGCCGCGCAGCCCGCTGCTCGGCATCTATCCGACGGTGGAAAGCATGACGGCGCAAGGGGCGATGATCCTGCTGCTTGTCGCGGGTTTCCTCTGGAGCAACCGCCGCCGGCCGGCCGCCGCCTGAGCCGCTTGGCGGCAGGGCACCATTGTCCTATGCCGAAGCCGATTCTTCGGGAGATTGACGATGGCGGGCGTGAACAAGGTGATCCTGGTGGGCAATCTCGGCGACGAGCCCGAGGTGCGCTCCCTCAACAATGGCGGCGAGGTCGTGAACCTGCGCGTCGCTACCTCGGAGAATTGGAAGGACCGCGACGGTAACCGCCAGGAGCGGACCGAATGGCACCGCGTCGTCATCTTCAACGAGAATCTCGGCCGGGTCGCCAAATCCTATCTGCACAAGGGCTCGAAGGTCTATCTGGAGGGCCAGCTGCAGACCCGCAAATGGACCGACCAGTCGGGCGCCGACCGTTATTCCACCGAGGTCGTGCTGCAGCGTTTCCGCGGCGAACTCGTGCTGCTCGATTCGCGCGGCTCCGGCGGTGGCGGCGGCGGCGGCGACGATTATGGCGACAGCTTCGGCGGCGGCAGCGATTTCGGCTCGACCGCGCCGCGCCAGCAACAGCGCCCGGCCCCGGCCACGTTCGACAACGACCTGGACGACGACGTGCCGTTCTAGGGCTTGAGCTTGTCCTTCAGCCCCGCCAGCGCGGCGAAGGGATTTTCCTTCTCCTCCTCGCCCTCGCGCTGCACGCCCGCCGCGCGCAGCACCGCGTCGGCCTCGGGCGCCCGCGGATAGGGGTCGAGGTTCAGCGACAGAGTCTCGGCCACCGCCTCGCCGAGGTCGATCTCCGCCTTGTCGTAGAAGACAACGTCCATCTCGCTCTCGCTGAGCTCGACCTCCTCGTCGGGACGGCCGTCGGCGGGCTGCGGGCGGAAGAGGATCTCGAAGGGCACGATCAAAGCCGCCGGCACCGGCGCGCCGCTGGCGACGCAGGCTTGGGCCAGCTCGGCCTGCAAGGTGCCGCCGACGGCGATCTCCTCGCCTTTGCGCGAGAGGACGAGCGCCGCCTCCAGCCGGTCGAGGCCGAGCAGGCCGAAGCGCCGGGCAAGCGCCGCGCGCTCCGCCGGTTCGGCCGCGACCTCGATCTCCCTCGGCTGCTCGCCAAGCGTGTCGATGCGGACCCGCCGGCTGAATTCGGGCCCTGTCACGGTAATTCGCCGGCCAGGATGGTCTCGGCGGACAGGCCGTCCAGCGCCGCGGCGAACCGCTCCAGGCCTTGGGCGACGAGGGCCAGGGCCTCGTCGGAAGGCGGCGCCTCGTGGAAGATGTTGCGCTCCACGGCCGGCGCCAGCGCGCCGTCCGCCAGGCCCTGGCGGAAGGCGGTCAGCCGGCCGCCGACCGCGCCCATCATTCGCCCGACATGCTTGCCGACCACATAGTCGCCGATGCCGAGCTGGCGGAGGGTGCCGTCCATATCCTCGATGAAGATTTCGGTGAGCAGGACGGACGGCCCCTTGCCGCTCTCGCCCTCCCGTTCGAGGCGGAGCAGCACCAGCGACAGGATCGCCGCGATCATGTCGAAGCGCCCGTTCAGCGTGTCCGGCACCTGCCCGTCGCGATACCAGGCCGGCGCGCGGCCCCTGGCGACGATGGCGGCATAGAGCGGCTGCAGCGGCGCGCGCTGCTTCGTCTCGCCGAAAATCCGCTGAAAGAGGGACAAGGATCGTCTTCCAAGAATAAGCCTGCGGCTTGCGCCGGTTAGCCGATGTTCATATTGGAGGGGCTAGTCAAGGCCGGCGCCCCGCTCCGAGGTGGCTGTCCCGGCGTTCAGGAGTTCCAAATTCATGACCTTCCGTCCCGGATCACGCGCCCTGTTGGCGCTCAGCCTGGGGGCCGCGCTCACCGCCGGCTGTTCCTCGATCCGCGAGCATCAGGGCTATTTGGTCGACGAGCAGCTGGTCGCCGCGATCCAGCCCGGCGTCGACAACAAGGAATCGGTCGCCGGCACGCTCGGCCGCCCGAGCTTCACCGGCCAGTTCGACCGCGAGCAGCGCGACTGGTATTATGTCTCCCGCCAGACCCGGGCCGCCGCCTTCACCATGCCGCGGCCGCACACGCAGACCGTGCTGCACGTCCGCTTCGACGATGCGGGCAACGTCCAGTCGGTGCAGCGCACCGGCGTCGAGCTCGCGGTCAACGTCCAGCCTGACAGCCGCGAGACGCCGACCCTGGGCCGCGACCGCAGCCTGCTGCAGGAGCTGTTCGGCAATATCGGCGCCGTCGGCCAGCGCGGCCAGAGCGCGCCGACCGCGGACAATCCGGGCTAGGCGGCCGGATCAACCCAGGTCGTCGTTGCGAAAGTAGCGAAGCAATCCAGTGCGGCCTCCACGGCCCACTGGCGTGCTTCGTCGCCCTGCTCCTCGCACTGACGAGACCTAACGGACGATCCGGCCCGCGCCGAGCACGGCGAGCGTCACCAGGTCCGAGGCGCTCGCGCTCATCGGGGCGATCTGCACCTGCTGCTTCATGCCGACCAGCATCGGCCCGATCACCGAATCGCCGCCGAGCTCGCGCAGCAGCTTGGCCGAGATGTTGGCGGTCTGCAGGCCGGGCATGACGAGCACGTTGGCAGGGCCGGTCAGGCGCATGAACGGGTAGAGCTTCTGCAGCTCGGGATCGAGCGCCGTGTCGGGCGACATCTCGCCCTCATATTCGAAATCGACGTCGTCGCGCCGGTCCATGACCTTCACGGCGTCGCGGATCCGCTCGAGGAAGCTGCCCTCGGGATTGCCGAAATTGGAGTAGGAGAGGAAGGCCACGCGCGGGTCGTGACCCATGCGCCGGGCGACCTGCGCGGTCTGGATGGCGATCTCGGCGAGCTGCTCCCCGCTCGGCCGCTCGGTCACCGTCGTGTCGGCGATGAACACCGTATGGGTCTGGCCGACCATCAGGTGGATGCCGAAGGGCGTGACCCCGTCCTGCGGGTCGAGCACCCGGCGGATCTGGCGGAAGCTCTGCGCATAGGGGCGGGTGACGCCGGTGATCATCACGTCCGCCTCGTCCATGGCGAGGAGCAGGGCGGCGAAGATGTTGCGGTCCTGGTTGACCAGCCGCTCCAGCTCGCGGTGCATGTAGCCGCGCCGCTGCAGCCGGTCGTACAGATAGTCGACCATCTCGGGCACACGCGCATAGTTTCGGCTGTTGAACACCTCGAAGTTCTGCGGGTCCTCCACGCCGAGCTCGCGCAGCCGGTCGTAGACGTCGTCGCGGCCGACCAGCAGGGGAATGCCGTAGCCGCCGTCGCGGAATGCGATCGCGGCGCGCAGCACGACATCCTCCTCGCCCTCGGCGAACAGGACTCGGCGCGGATTGGCGCGCGCCGCCTCGTAGGCGAGGGTGAGGACCGAGGTGGTCGGGTTGAGCCGGGCGCGGAGGCTCTGGCGATAGGCGAGCATATCCTCGATCGGCCGCTGCGCGACGCCCGAATCCATCGCCGCCTGCGCGACGGCGGCGGGGACGATCTCCATCAGCCGCGGATCGAATGGGGCGGGAATGATATAATCGGGGCCGAACGTATGCGCCATGCCGCCATAGGCCGCGGCGACCTCCTCGGGGACCTGCTGCCGGGCGAGCTCGGCCAGTGCCTGGGCGGCGGCGATCTTCATCTCCTCGTTGATCGCCGTCGCCCGGACGTCGAGCGCACCGCGGAAGATGAAGGGGAAGCCGAGCACGTTGTTGACCTGGTTGGGGTAGTCGGAGCGGCCGGTAGCGACGATCGCGTCCGGCCGCGCCGCCTTGGCCTCGGGCGGGGTGATCTCCGGATCGGGGTTGGCCATCGCGAAGATGATCGGCTTCGGCGCCATCTCGTCGACCCATTCGGCCTTGAGCGCGCCCGCGGCAGAGAGGCCGAGAAACACGTCGGCGCCCTTCAGCGCCTCTTCCAGGCTCCGCGCCTCGGTCGGCACCGCATGGGCACTCTTCCATTGGTCGACGCCCTCGCGTCCGGGATAGATCGGCCCCTTGCGGTCGCAGACGATGACATTCTCGTGGCGGACGCCCATCGCCTTGATCAGGGCGGTGCAGGCGAGCGCCGAGGCGCCGGCGCCGTTTACGACCATCTTCACGTCCTTCATCTCGCGCCCGGTCAGGTAGCAGGCGTTGATCAGGCCGGCGGCGCTGATGATCGCCGTGCCGTGCTGGTCGTCGTGCATCACCGGGATGTTCATCCGCTCGCGCAGGGCCTGCTCGATGATGAAGCATTCGGGCGCGGCGATGTCCTCGAGGTTGATGCCGCCGAAGCTCGGCTCGAGCAGGGCCACGGCCTCGATGAACTTGTCCGGATCCTCGGTGGCGACCTCGAGGTCGATCGAATCGACGTCGGCGAAGCGCTTGAACAGCACCGCCTTGCCCTCCATCACCGGCTTGGAGGCGAGCGCGCCCAGATTGCCCAGGCCGAGAATGGCGGTGCCGTTGGAGATGACCGCGACCAGATTGCCCTTGGCGGTATAATCATAGGCCTTCGCCGGATCCTCGGCGATCGCGCGGACCGGCACCGCCACACCGGGCGAATAAGCGAGGCTGAGGTCGCGCTGGGTCGCCAACGGCTTGGAGGCGACGATCTCGATCTTGCCGGGGCGCCCCATGGAATGGAATTCCAGGGCCTCGGCCTCCGAGAATTTGACGTTGCTGCCTTCGCTCACGGCGCTCTCCCTGTTTGTCGTTCGCTCTAGGGCTTCACTGGTGACGGAGGCAAGGCAAAGCCTTAACGTGCCGACCATGGCCACACAGGCGAAGACAGGCGGGGAGCCGACCCCGATGATGGCGCAATATCTGGCGCTCAAGGCGGAGGCCGAGGGGTCCCTGCTCTTCTACCGGATGGGCGACTTCTTCGAATTGTTCTTCGACGACGCCAGGGTGGCCGCCCAATGCCTGGACATCGCGCTGACCGCGCGGGGCGAGCATGACGGCGCCCCCATCCCGATGTGCGGCGTGCCGATCCATGCGGCGGAGGCCTATCTCGCCCGCCTGATCAGGGCCGGCCATCGGGTGGCCATCGCCGAGCAGATAGAAAGCCCGGCCGAGGCCAGGAAGCGCGGCTCCAAGGCGGTGGTGAACCGCGCGATCGTCCGGGTGGTGACGGCGGGCACCCTGACCGAGGAAGCCCTGCTCGATTCCCGCGCGGCCAACTGGCTCGTCGCCGCGGCGAGGGTCGGCGAGCGCTACGGCCTGGCCGCGGCCGACGTCTCCACTGGCCGGTTCGAGCTGGCCTCGATCCTGCCGGGCGCGCTCGATGCGGAGCTGGCCCGGCTCGACGCGGCGGAGCTGATTGCGAACGAGCCGCTGGACGGCGCGGGTCTGTGGAAGACCGGCTTCGATTCGATCGCCGCGGAGCGTCGGCTGAAGGAAAGGTTCGAGGTCGCGACCCTGGACGGCTTCGGCCAGTTCGACCGCGCCGCGCTCTGCGCCGCCGGCGGCCTGCTCGCCTATCTGGACGAGGTGGCGCGAGACTCGCTGCCTTTCCTCAGGCCGCCCGTCGCCCGGTCGTCTGGCGACCATATGATGATCGACGCGGCGACGCGCGAGAGCCTGGAGCTGACCGTCTCGGCCTCGGGGACGCGCGCGGGCAGCCTGCTCGCGACCGTCGACCGCAGCGTCACCGGCGCCGGCGCGCGTTTGCTCGCGGCCGATCTCGGCGCGCCTCTGCTCGACCGCGCGGCGATCGAGGCGCGGCTCGATCTGGTCGCCCTGTTCGCCGAGGATGCGGGCCTGCGCGACTCGCTCCGCCGCCAGCTCCGCGCCCTCCCCGATGTCGGGCGGGCGCTCGGCCGGCTGGTCGCGGGCCGCGGCAGTCCGCGCGATCTCGGCCAGCTTCGCGACGGGCTGGACGAGGCGCGGCGGCTGCACGACCGCCTTGCCCGCCTTCCCGAGCCGCCGGCCCTGCTGGCCCGCCTGCTGCCCGCGCTGGTCGGCCATGGCGCGCTCGTCGACCTGCTGTCGCGTGCGCTCGTCCCCGCGCCGCCGATCGACACGGCGCAGGGGGGGTATATTGCGGAGGGATATGATGCTGCGCTGGATGCTCTGCGGGCGACGGGGGGCGAGGGGCGGCGGGCGATCGCGGCGCTGGAGGCGCGCTACAGGAGCCAGACCGGCATCGCGACGCTGAAGATCCGGCACAACAATGTGCTCGGCTTCCATATCGAGGTGCCCGCGCGCAACGCGGACAAGCTCATGGTTGCGGATTCGGGCTTCACCCACCGCCAGACGCTCGCCGGCGTCGTCCGCTTCAACGCTCCCGATCTGCACGAGCAGGCGATGCGCGTCGGCCAGGCCGGCGCCCATGCTTTGGCCGCCGAGGCCGCGCATTTTGCAGAGCTGACCGGCGCGGCGCTGGCCCGGGCCGAGGCGATCGCCGCCAGCGCCGACGCGCTCGCCCGGCTCGACGTCGCCGCGGGCCTGGCCGAACGCGCGGCCGAGGGCGGCTGGTGCCGGCCGGGCTTCGAGGACCATGCCTGCTTCGAGGTCGAGGGCGGCCGCCATCCCGTGGTCGAGGAGGCGCTGAAGGCGAGCGGCACACGGTTCGTCGCCAATGACTGCAAGCTCTCCGAGGAGTCCCGGCTCTGGCTGGTCACCGGCCCGAACATGGGCGGCAAGTCGACCTTCCTCCGCCAGAATGCGCTGATCATCCTGCTCGCCCAGGCCGGCTCCTTCGTCCCCGCCGTCCGCGCCAGGCTCGGGCTGGTCGACCGGCTGTTCAGCCGGGTCGGCGCCTCGGACAATCTCGCGCGCGGCCGCTCGACCTTCATGGTCGAGATGGTCGAGACCGCCGCCATCCTCGCCCAGGCGGGACCGCAGAGCTTCGTCATCCTCGACGAGGTCGGCCGCGGCACTTCCACCTATGACGGGCTCGCCATCGCCTGGGCGGTGGTCGAGGCGATCCATGACCGGGCAAAATGCCGCTGCCTGTTCGCCACCCATTATCATGAGCTGACCCGGTTGGCCGAGCGGCTGGACGCGCTGACCCTGCACCATGTCCGCGCCCGCGAATGGAAGGGGGACCTGGTGCTGCTGCACGAAGTCGCCACCGGCCCGGCCGACCGCTCCTACGGCATCGCCGTCGCCAAGCTGGCCGGCCTGCCGCCGCCGGTCCTCGCCCGCGCCAGGGCGGTGCTCGGCAAGCTGGAGGAGGGCAGGGCGGCGACCGGGGGCATCGCCGCGGGCCTGGACGACCTCCCGCTCTTCGCCGCCGCGGTGCAGGAGGAGGTTGCGCCCGACGCCCTCCGTGCCGCCCTTGCCGAAGTGGAGCCCGATGCGCTCGCCCCGCGCGAGGCGCTGGAGCTGGTCTATCGGCTGAAGCGGCTGGCCGAGGACAAGGCCGGATGACCGCCCGCGTCCACGCTGTGCCGCACCAGCGCGAGATCATCGACCGGCGCGCGGTCATGGCCCGGCTGGAGGGCGCGGACCGGGCGGGCTGCGCGGCGATCCTCAAGGAAGCGCTCGGCGAAGGGCGCGCCGAGATCGCGCGGCGGCTCGAGAGCAAGCCCTATGCCGGCATGGAAGCGGCCGCGGCCTATGCCTTCCTGACCGACCAGATCCTGCGCCTCGCCCATGATTTCGTGACGGCGCGGCTCCACCCGCTCGCCAATCCGACCACCTCGGAGCGGCTGCTGCTGATGGCGGTGGGCGGCTACGGGCGCGGCGAGATGGCGCTCCATTCGGACGTCGACATCGCCTTCGTCACGCCCTGGAAGCCGACCGGCTGGACCGAGACGGTGGTCGAGGCGATCCTCTACCTGCTCTGGGACCTGGGCCTGAAGGTCGGCCACAGCATGCGCAGCGCCGACGAGCTGGTCGGCGCCGCGGTCGCCGATCAGACGGTGCGCACCGCCATCCTCGAATCCCGCTATGTCTGGGGCGACGAGGCGCTCTACGACCTGGTCAATGCGCGCTTCTGGAAGGAGGTGGTGGCCGGCAAGGTGGCGGGCTTCGTCAAGGAGAAGCTGGACGAACGCAACGAGCGGCACCAGCGCATGGGCGACAGCCGCTACGTGGTCGAGCCGAACGTGAAGGAAGGCAAAGGTGGCCTCCGCGACCTGCACGCGCTCTTCTGGATCGGCAAATATGCCTATCGCGTGCGCGGCGTTGCCGAGCTGGTCGAGGTCGGCCTGTTGTCCCCGGCCGAACTGCGCCAGTTCCAGAGCGCGGAGCGCTTCCTCTGGGCGGTGCGCTGCCATCTCCATCTGATCGCCGGCCGGGCCGAGGAAAGGCTCACCTTCGACTATCAGCGCGAGATCGCGGCGCGGATGAACTATGCCGACCGGCCGGGCAAGAGCGCGGTCGAGCGCTTCATGCGCCATTATTTCCTGCACGCGAAAACCGTCGGCGACCTGACCGGCGTGTTCCTCGCCCATCTGGACGAGCAGTTCGCCGGGCGCGGCCGGCGCTTCGGCTTTCCCGCCTTCCGGCGCCGGCCGGGGAAGCTCGAAGGCTTCCTGCTGGACCGGGGGCGGCTGGCGTTGCCCGACGATGCCTTCCTGGCGGCCGACCCGATCCGCCTGATCCGCATGTTCGCGCTGGCCGACAAATATGGGCTCGAAATCCACCCGCTGGCGATGCGGGCAGCGGCGCGCCACGCGAAGCTGATCGATGGCGCCGTGCGCGCCGACCCCGAAGCCAACCGGCTGTTCCTCGGCGTGCTGACCTCCGAGCGCGATCCGGAGGCCGTGCTGCGCTGGATGAACGAGGCCGGCGTGTTCGGCCGCTTCATTCCCGATTTCGGCCGGGTCGTCGCGCAGATGCAGTTCGACATGTATCATCATTATACGGTCGACGAGCACAGTATCCGGGCGATCGGCCTGCTCTCCCGGCTCGAGCGCGGCCTGCTGAAGATGGAGCACAAGCTCGCCACCGCCTTGTTCCGGCAGATCGCGTCGCGGCGGACGCTCTATGTCGCGGTGCTGCTGCACGACATCGCCAAGGGGCGCGGCGGCGACCACAGCCTGTTGGGCGCCGAGGTCGCCCATGCGCTCTGCCCGCGCCTCGGGCTCGACGCCGCCGAGACCGAGACCGTGGCCTGGCTGGTGCTCAATCATCTGCTCATGGCCAAGACCTCGCAGCGGCGGGACCTGGCCGATCCCAAGGCAATCGACGATTTCGTCGGCGAGGTGAAGAGCCTGGAGCGGCTGCGGCTGCTCTATCTGCTTACCGTGGTCGACATCACCGCGGTCGGGCCGGGCACCTGGACCGCGTGGAAGGGCCAGCTCCTCAAGACCCTGTTCGACGCGGCCGAGGAACGGCTCCGGCTCGGGCACAAGGAGAAGGGCCGGCGCGAGCGGGTCGATGCGATCCAGCACGAGCTCGCGGAGAAGCTGGGCTGGCCGGCCGAGCGCTTCGCCGCCTATGCCGCCCGCCTCTCGGATTCCTACTGGCTCGCCGAACCGGCCGAGGCGCTGGTGGACAATGCCCGGCTGGTCGCCGCGGTCGAGGCCGATCCCGAGGCGCCGCCGCTCCTGCTGAAGGACCGGGAGCATCGCGGCGCCACTCTGGTCAGCATCTACGTCAACGACCAGCCGGGCCTGTTCTGCCGGCTCGCGGGCGCGATCAGCCTCGCCGGCGGCAACATCATCGACGCGCGCATCCACACCACGTCGGACGACATGGCGCTGGACAATTTCCTCGTCCAGGACGGGCGCCGCGGACCGCTGCGCGACCGGCACCAGGTCGAGCGGCTGCAGGATGCGGTGCTGAAGGCGCTGGCGGGGCAGGAGCCGTCGGCGGAGCGGCTGGCGGCGCGGGCCTTGCCCTTGCGCCGGGCCGAGGCCTTCTCCGTCCAGCCCGCCGTGTTCGTGAGCAACCAGGCCTCGAACCGCTATACCGTCGCCGAGGTCAACGCCCGCGACCGCTCCGCCCTCCTCTACGAGCTCACCCAGGCGCTCTACGACTGCGGCGTCGTCATTCGCTCCGCCCATATCGCGACCCATGGCGAGCGCGCGGTCGACGTCTTCTACCTGACCGGGGCCGACGGCCGGAAGATCGAGTCGACTGCCCTGCTCAGGCGGCTGGAGGCGGCGCTGCAGAAGGCGGCGGCGGGCGCGGGCCCGGCAGGGCGCAAAGCGGCCTGAATCCGGCCAGGCAGATGCCGCCGCCAGGAGAAAAGGCCCCCGCCGTCGCCGGCGGAGGCCCTTTCCGTCCGGGCTTCGCGCCTAGAAGCGGAAGCGGCCGGTAATGCCCCAGGTCCGCGGCTCGGCCAGGAAGCTCGAGAAGAGCTGGTTGGCCGTGGCGAAGCTCGGCGCGCCGAAGTTCGTGATGTGCGCGCGGCTGTTGGAGCCTTGGAACGGCGTGTTGAACGCGACCTGCTGATAATCCTGGTCGAACAGGTTCTGCGCCCAGAGCTCGACCGACCAGCGCTGGTCCGGCCCGCGCAGGCCGAGACGGGCGTTGATCACCGCATAGCTGTCCTGCTCCTTCTCCGGGAAGAGGTCGGAGCCGGTATTGTAGTCGGCGGTCAGGCGCGCATCCGCATAAACGAGGAGCGAGAGGCCGCTATTGCCGATCTCCGGCGTCCAGGTCGCCGAGGCGGTCGCCGTATAGCGCGGCGCGTTGGACAGATTGTCGCCCGGCAGCAGGAACAGGGCCGGATCGAGCGGCGTGCCGTTGTCGCGGCCGACCAGGTCGTTGCGATAGCTGGTGTCGGCATAGGTGAAGCCGGCGGTGAACTGCAGGTTCGGCGCCGGGAAGATCGCCATCTCGATCTCGACGCCGGTCGAGGTCACGCCGGAGCGGACGTCGTCCTCGGCGCAGCCGCCGGACCCCGCCGGGTTGATGCCGCCGACCGGATCCGAGTCCGTGCCGCTGCCGCCGTTCAGGGCCGAGCAGCCGTTGATGTTCTGGACGAGGAAGACCGAGCCGTTGAACGTGTTCAGCTGGAAGTTGCTGAAGCTCTGGTGGAAGGCGGCCACGTTGAGTGTGAAGTTGCGGCGGGTCCATTTGAACCCGACCTCCCAGGCATTCACCGTCTCGGCGTCGAACTCGAGATTGTCGGTGTTGAAGCCGGCATTACGGCCGCCGAACTGGCGCGGATCGGTCGGCGAGAAGATCGGCTGGCCGAGCGCCGAGCGGTCGAGGTTGAAGCCGCCGGCCTTGTAGCCCCGCGAGTAGGAGGCGTAGAGCAGCAGCGACGGGACCGGCTTCCACGACAGCACGCCGGTGCCCGTCCACTCGCCCTCGCTGCGCTCGTCGGCGAGGTTGAGCGCGTTGAGCGAGCTCGACGAATTGCCCTGGCAGGTCAGGTTGACGATGCCCTGAAGGAACGCGGAGGCCGTCGCCGGCACTGCGCCCGCATTGGCGCCTCCCGGAAGGAAGGACGAGAAGGCGGCCTGCTGGACCGGGCAGATCGTGTTGGTGTTGTTGAAGCTGGCGTCGAACTCCTTGCGCTCGTGCGTGTAGCGCAGGCCGAGCGTAAGGCTCAGATTGCTGGTGAAGTTGATGATGTTGTGGGTGAAGATCGCCCAGTTCGTGCTGTCCTGGTTGTAGGTCGAGAAATTGTCACCGACATTGTTGACTGTGGAGAGCCGGTCGAGGCCGCTGAGCACGAGGGGACCAAGCAGCGGCCCGAAGGCCTGCGGAGAGACCACCGTGGCGCGGCCGGCCGCGCTGAGGCAGCCTGGCAACGCCGGGTTGCGCAGGGCGGGATTGGGGTTGAGCGTCGCGACCAGGCGACAGGAGGCGAAGGCGCCATATTGGCTGCCGAAGCGCAGATTGTCCCGGACCTCGAGGTCCTCGCTCGCGAAATAGCCGCCGATCAGCCAGTCGAGCACGCCGTTGAAGGCCGAGCCCTGCAGCCGCAGCTCCTGGGTGAAGGTGCCGAACTCGCGGAAGGCGTTGCCGTCGTCGTCGCGGCGGAGGATGTCGACATTGCTGTAGTCGGTGTCGGAGGGCTGCTCGCTCTTGTAGCGCCGATAGGCGGTGATCGCGGTCAGGTTCGCCCCGCCCAGATCCCAGTCGAGCTGGCCGGAAATGCCCCAGTCATTCGTCTCGCCCCGATAGGTCGTGCCCGGGGTCATCGAGATGTCCCGGCGGAACGGATCGCCGGCCGACGGGAAGGTGCCGCCGAGGCTGGTCAGGACGTCGACGATACGGTTGCCGCTCGGCGAGCCGCCGGCGCCGGGCTGGCGGACGGCGAAGTCGCCGGGCACGCCAGGAGTCGGGTCGAAGGTCTCGAGCAGGCCGACATAGACGGCGCCGCAGCAGGATTCGTCGCGCCGCGAATAATCGCCGATGATCCGGACGCTGACCGCGTCGCTGGGTTCGAACAGCAATTGGCCGCGGACGAAGAAGCGGTCGCGGTCGTTGACGTCGGATTCGGTGCCGCCGGAGGCGTTCACCACGTCGTAGAAGCCGTCGCGCCGCGTGTAGATCGCGTCCAGGCGGAAGGCGATCTGCTCGCTGATCGGACCGGTGACGCCGAGCTGGCCGCGCACATAATCGTAATTGCCGTAGGACAGGTCGACATGGCCGCCAAAGTCGAAGCGGGGCCGGGCGCTGATGACGTGGATGAGACCCGCGGAGGCGTTGCGGCCGAAGAGCGTGCCCTGCGGGCCGCGCAGCACCTCGACCCGCTCGATGTCGCCGAGCTCGTTGAGGCCGATGCCCGAGCGCGAGCGGTAGACGCCGTCGATGAACACGGCGACCGAGCTTTCGAGGCCGGGATTGTCGCCGACCGTGCCGATGCCGCGGATACGGGCCGAGCCGTTGGCCTCGGTGCCGGTCGAGGAGACGAGCAGCGACGGGGCGAGCTGGTTCAGCTGGCGGATGTCGGTCGCACCCGAATTCTGCATGCTCTCGCCGCCGACCGCGGTGACGGCGAGCGGAACGTCCTGCAGGATCTGGCGGCGGCCCTGCGCGGTCACGACGATATTGTTGTCGTCGGCCTGCTCGTCAGTGGTCTGCACGGCCCCCTGCTCGGTGCCGCTGCCGGTGGTCGGCTGGGCCGGATCGTCCTGGGCCTGGGCGACGCCGGGAATGGCAAGGGCGGCGACGCTGGCGGACAGCAGCCAATATTTCCTGGACATGTAGATTCCTCCCCGAAATCCGATTGGTTTCTTGTTTGGCGCGAAAGCTAACGTGCACGGAAACCTTACGCCAGCGGAAACGCCGCGGTTTCCCGCCGGTTTGCGGGGCTTTATGGCAAATCCGCAACAGATGAGTTGCAAGCTGAAACGGGCAATTTTGCTTGCCGTTACGGAAAGGCTGGCTTTCCATTTGCGGCGCAGGAGCGGGCCGGACAACACGACGGCGCCGAAGCGGGGCTCCGGCGCCGTGCGAAGGCGTTTTCGAGAGGCGGACGCCTATTTCGGAGCAAGCACCATCAGCATCTGGCGGCCTTCCATCCGCGGATGCTGCTCGACCTTGGCGGTCTCAGCGACATCGGCCTGGACGCGCTGCAAGAGGCGCATGCCGAGCTCGCCATGGGCGAGCTCGCGGCCGCGGAAGCGCAGGGTCAGCTTCACCTTGTCGCCCTCGGCGATGAAGTCGTTCACCTTGCGCATCTTCACGTCATAATCGTGATCGTCGATGTTCGGACGCATCTTGATCTCCTTGATCTCCTGCGTCTTCTGCGACTTGCGCGCGAGGTTGGCCTTTTTCTGGGCCTCATATTTGTACTTGCCGACGTCCAGGAACTTGCAGACGGGCGGATCGGCATTGGGAGAAACCTCGACGAGGTCGAGGCCGACATCGGCAGCCTGCTCGATCGCTTCGGCGGTCAGCAAGACCCCAAGATTCTCGCCATTCTCATCGATCACGCGCACCTTGGGCGCGGAGATGAACTCGTTATAGCGGGGGCCGTTGAGCGGCGGCGCGGCGGGACGCCGGTTGAGAGGGGGTCGTATCGTCGTTTCTCCTGTTGCCTGAAGCAGCGCTTCACCTAGTCAATAACATCGCTGAATGAAAGATGGACGAAGGCGAGGAGGGCGCTTTTCGCGCCCTCCTGCCAAATTTTCCGTCGCGCTCAGCCGCGCAGGTCGGGCGGCAGCGCCTCGAGCGCGAGCCGTTCGGCGACCTGGTCGAGCGGCAGCATCTCCTGCCGGGCGTCGGCGCCGAGCGGGCGAAGCGCGACGGTGCGCTCCTCGGCCTCGCGCTTGCCGACGACGAGCAGATAGGGCGTATGGGCGAGGCTGTGCTCGCGCACCTTGTAATTGATCTTCTCGTTGCGCGCGTCGAGCGCGACCCTGAGGCCCTTCGCTTCCAGCGCCGCCGCCACTTCGCGGGCATAATCGTCCGCGTCGGAGACGATCGTCGCCACCGCCGCCTGCACGGGCGCCAGCCAGAGCGGGAAGCGGCCGGCATGATGCTCGATCAGGATGCCGATGAAGCGCTCGAACGAGCCGAGGATGGCGCGGTGGAGCATGACCGGGACATGCTTCTCGCCGTCCTCGCCGACATAGGCGGCGCCGAGCCGTTCCGGCATGACATAATCGAGCTGCAGCGTGCCCACCTGCCAGGTCCGGCCGATCGCGTCCGTGAGGTGGAATTCGAGCTTGGGCGAATAGAAGGCGCCCTCGCCCGGCAGTTCCTCCCAGCCATAGACCTCGGTGGCACGGCCCGTTGCGTGGACGGCGTCGCGCAGATCCTGCTCCGCCTTGTCCCACATCTCGTCCGTGCCGAAGCGCTTCTCCGGGCGGAGCGCCAGCTTGATGTGATAATCGGGGAAGCCGAGATCGCGATAGACCGCGTCCAGCAGGTCGCAGAACAGCCGCACCTCCTCGACGATCTGGTCCTCGCGGCAGAAGATATGGGCATCGTCCTGCGTGAACTGGCGCACGCGCAGGATGCCGTGCAGCGCCCCGTGCGGCTCGTTGCGATGGCAGCAGCCATATTCGGAGAGGCGGATCGGCAGGTCGCGATAGGATTTGATCCCCTGGCGGAAGATCAGGATGTGGGCCGGGCAGTTCATCGGCTTCAGCGCCATCAGTTCGGCCTTGCCCGAGAGAATCGGCTCATCCTCCTCCGTCCCCGGAATCTCGTCGGGGATGACGAACATATTCTCGCGATATTTGCCCCAGTGGCCCGATTGCTCCCACTGCCGCGCGTCCATGATCTGCGGCGTCTTCACCTCGCGATAGCCGGCCGCATCCAGCCGGCGGCGCAGATAGGCCTCGAGCTGGCGCCAGAGAATGAAGCCGTTCGGATGCCAGAAGACCGAACCGTGCGCCTCCTGCTGGAGGTGGAACAGGTCCATCTCCTGGCCGATCTTGCGATGGTCGCGCTTCTGCGCCTCCGCGAGCCGGACCAGATAGGCCTCGAGCTGCTTCCTGTTGAGCCAGCCCGTGCCGTAGATGCGCGAGAGCTGCGGATTGTTCTGGTCGCCGCGCCAATAGGCGCCCGACACGCGCGTCAGCCTGAACGCTTCGGGATCGAGCTTGCCCGTCGAGGCCAGGTGCGGGCCGCGGCACATGTCGAGCCAGGCGTCTTCGCCCTCGCCGGCGCGGTAGACCGTCAGCTCCTCGCCCTCGGGCAGCTCCGCCGCCCATTCGGCCTTGAACGTCTCGCCCTGCTCCCGCCAGCGCCGGATCAGATCCTCGCGCGACCAGACCTCGCGCTTCAGCGGCTTGTCGGCGCGGATGATGCGCCGCATCTCCTCCTCGATCAGGGGCAGCTCGTCGTCCGTGAACGGGCCGCGGCCGGGGGCCGGGGCGAAATCGTAATAGAAGCCGTCGTCCGTCGCCGGACCGAAGGTGATCTGCGTGCCCGGAAACAGGCTCTGCACCGCCTCGGCGAGGACGTGCGCATAATCGTGGCGGGCCAGCGCCAGCGCATCCGCCTCGTCGCGCGCCGTGACCAGGGCCAGCTCGCTGTCGCCGTCGAACGGCCGGCCGATGTCGCGCAGCTCGCCATTGACGCGCGCTGCCAGCGCCGCCCTGGCGAGCCCCGGCCCGATCGCGGCGGCGACATCCGCCGGCGTCGCCCCGCGCTCGACCTCGCGGACCGATCCGTCGGGAAGTTTGATGGAAAGCATGTTCATGACCGTTCCTGTTCGTTGCGCGCCTAATGCACGGCTCGGCGGCCCAGGGAAAGACCGGAACGGGAGAGAGGCGCCGGCTCACCCGTTCCCGGGCGAGCCACCGGCGGCGTCAGCTTGCGACGCGCAGCGCGGCGGCCCCCGGAAGCCCGGGGGTGGTAGTCGTCGTCGCACAGGCGATGAAGCAGCGCATGCGCGCCATATAGAATGGCGGGGCCCAGGAATCCAGCCGCCGGCCCGGGATCGAGGCGGGTTCGCGGGCGGCCCGGACCGACTAATTGTTCTCCGTGGAAAACCATTCGCAAGGCTAATCCCGGACGAAATCAGGCCCCGGAGGCGCTGCGACGGCCCGGCTTTTCGTTCCGGGCGCTTCACGAACATGGTATGAGCGCCTGCCTCCCGAGTCCTGGGGAGGCAGACACGAAAGGGGGATGTCATGGTAAGGAAGATCGTTTCCGCGACCGTCTCGGCCGCCCTTTGTATGATGAGCGTCGCGCCGGCCATGGCGCAGGAACACCGCTTCACCGGCTTCGATGCGCCGCGCGGGGCGAGTATCGCGCTTAACCTCAGGATCCCGCTCGGCAACGCGCAGCAGAGCCGCGAGCGGATGAGCTACGGGCTGACCCTCGGCTATGGCCAGAGCGTCGGCAGCCCGACGCTGGATGGCACGACGATCACGCGCCGGGTCAATTTCGCGGACATCCGCCTCAACCGCGAAGGTGCGCTGCGCACTGCCCGCTTCGCCGGCTTCGATCTGGCCAATCTGGACCGCAGCCGGGCGATGAACCTGGTCGGCGGCGGCAAGAAGACCTGGCTGCTCATCGGCGGCATCATCGTCGCCGGTGTCGTCATCTGCCTCGCGGCCGATTGCTTCGACGGAGACGACGATTCGCCGTCGGACAGCTGAGGCGGCGCCCGTGACCGGGCTGGCCTCGCCGGCCCGGTCGTGCGGCAAAAGCGGGAGGGCAGACAAGGGCTGGCGACGGCTGCGCCACCTGCTCGCCTGGATTGCGTTCTGGTTTTGGGCGGGCACCGCCCAGGCCGCGGTCGAGATCCGCTTCCACTCCAAGGATTTCGGCGCGACCTTTCCGCACGCCTTCATCGTCCTCACCGGCACGCTCGATGCCACCGGCGAGCCGGTCGATGCCAATTTCGGGTTCACGGTCCGCAACCTGATCGGTCCTTCCGCCCTGTTCGGCGCCGTCGAGGGGATCGTGGAGAGCGCGGAGCCGCCCTATATCGAAAGCGCGAATTTCCACTTCGCCCTGATGCTGAGCGACGACGAATATCGGCGGGTCATGGCGCTGGTCGAGCGCTGGCGGGCCCTGCCGCAGCCTTCCTACCGGCTGATGCGCCGCAATTGCGTCAGCTTCGTCGCCGAGATCGCGACCCTGCTCGGCCTTTCGGCGGATCCGCGCGGGCTGATGCGCCGCCCCCGCGCCTTTCTCGACCGTGTCCGCCAGGCCAATGCCGCCACGATCGCCGCCCGCGCGCCGCGCGGTGCGGCAAGCGCAGGCCGGTAGCTGCCTCCCCTCGCCATCCGGACGCGCCCCTGCTAGGCGCCGCGGCCATGATCCGCATCGACTATGCCGCCGCCCGCGAGGGGGTCCAGCTCGCCTATCAGCATCGTCCCGGCCGCGGCCCGACCCTGATGTTCCTGCCCGGCTATGCCTCCGACATGAGCGGCACCAAGGCGAGCGCGCTCGCCGACTGGGCCCAGCGCACCGGCCGCGCCAGCCTGCTGTTCGACTATGGCGGCTGCGGGCTCAGCAGCGGCGACTTCGAGGCGCAGAGCTTCCGCGACTGGCTCGGCGATGCGCTCTACCTGATCGATCATGTCGTGCCCGAGGGACCGATCCTGCTCGTCGGCTCCTCGATGGGCGGCTGGCTGATGCTCCATCTTGCCATCGCCCGTCCGCACCGCGTGACGGCCCTGGTGGGCATCGCCGCCGCGCCCGACTTCACCGGCTGGGGCTTTACCCTGGAGCAGAAAGCGCAGATCGCCCGCGACGGCCGGCTGGAGGAGCCCAATCCCTATGGGCCGGAGCCGACGGTCACCACGCGGACCTTCTTCGAGAGCGCCGAGGCGCACCGGCTGCTCCATGTCGAGATTCCGGTCGACTGTCCGGTCCGTCTCATCCACGGCATGCGCGACAGCGACGTGCCGCCGCAATATGCGGCCGAACTGATGGCGAAGCTCCGTTCAGGCGACGTGCAGACCATCCTCGTCAAGCAGGGCGACCACCGCCTCTCGCGCGGGCAGGACATCGACCTGCTGATCGAAACCGTCTCCAACCTGCTGGACTGACATGCTGCTTTCCCTTCTCGCCCTTGCCGCGCTCCAGACGCCGGCCCCGCCCGCCGCGCAGAGCGCCAACGACCGGCTGCGGGCCTGCATCGCGCTCGTCCGCACCGCGCCGCAGCAGGCGGCGAGCGAGGCTCAGGCCTGGCTCGAGGAGCAGGGCGCCGTCCGGCCGATGGCGCGGCGCTGCCTCGGCCTCGCTTATGCCGCGCTGGAGCAATGGGCCGCCGCCGCCACCGTCTACGAGCAGGCGGCGCAGGAGGCCGAGACGACAAGCGATCCCGGCCGGGCCGGCTTCCGGGCCCAGGCGGGCAATGCCTGGCTTGCGGCCGGCGAGGCGCAGCGGGCGCTGCAGGCGCTCGACGCCGCCCTGACCACCCCGGGGCTCGACCAGGCGCAGCGCGGCCAGGCCCTGCTCGACCGGGCCCGCGCCCAAGTCGCGCTCGGCCATCCGGACCGGGCCCGCGCCGACCTGGACAGCACGCTGCAGCTCATCCCGGGTGAGAGCTTCGCCTGGTATCTATCGGCGGCGCTCGCCCGCCGCACGAACGACTTGGTGCGCGCCGCCAGCGACGTCGCCCGCGCCCGCCAGCTTTCGCCGAACGATCCGGACATATTGCTGCTCGCCGGCACGATCCTCGGCCAGGCGGGCAATATGAACGAGGCCTACACGCTCTATCGCCGCGTGGTCGAGCTTGCGCCGGACAGCGAGGCGGGGCGCCAGGCTGCCGCCAGCCTCGCCACCGTCCGCGAGTTCGAGGAGGCGGCGCCCCAGCAGACACCGGCGCCGGCGCCTTCTCAGGCCCCGGCGCCGGCTCCGGCGCAGCCCCCGCGCTGAGGACTCAGCTCAGTTCAGGTAGAATTCGATCGTCGTCACGACCCGCACCTTCTGGAAGGGCGAGTCGCCGCCGCCGCCGCCGCCTTCCCCGGTCGAGTCGCCGTCGCGGGCGCCGATCGAGAAATAGCCCTGGGTCGCCGAGCGGATGCCGCCGACGCCCGTGCCGCTGTCGCGGGCGAATTGCTCGGCGGCGCGGCGGGCATCCTGCGTCGCCTGCGCGATCATGTCCGGCTTGACCGTGTTGAGCTGGGTGAAGCTGTACTGCACGCTCGAGCCTTCCTGGAGGGCGACGCCGCCGCGGATGAGCTCAAACTGCCGCGCATAGGCCTGCCGCGCCCGCATCACGTCGTTGGTCCGGAGTTGGATGCGGCGGTTGACCGTGACCTGGTTGGCGCCGCGATTGGTGTCGTAGAACTGGTTCACCGAGCCGCCGCCGTCGGTCACTGCCTGCGCGGGAAAGCCCGCCCGGCGCAGGAAGTTCAGCACCGTGGCGGCGTCCTGGTCGCTCTCGGCGCGGACGGCGTCGAGCTCCGTCCCCTGGGCGGTGAAGCTGATCGTCCAGGTGGCGAGATCGGCGGTGACATTGCGCTCGGCGAGGCCGCGCATGGTGACGGCGCGGTCGGCCAGATGCGCACGCTTCAGCCCGTCGCCGAGCAGATAGCCGCCGGCGACGATGCCGACCGCCAAGATGACGGCCGCGATCAAGACAAGCCTTCGATTCCCCCTGGTTTCCCCTTTGACGTCCTCTGCCATTTCACAGACTCCCACGTCCGCGCGAACCGAGCCGCCGGACGGAGACGCCTATCGCATGTCGGCGATGAACCGTGCATTTATAACGATGAACTGAGTTCAGATCCCCGGGATGATCTGCGAGCGGTTCTGCGTGATCCAGGCGGCGAGGCTGTCGCGCGTCACCCGCGGATATTTGGCCGCGGCGAAGGCGAGGAAGGCGTCGCGGTAGCGCAGCCAGGCACGCTGCGCATTCTGGATCGACTCGGGCGAGATGCCCGGCGCGTCATATTGCCGCTCGTCGGCGAGCCGGGCGCGATAGGCCTGGTTGAGCTGCAGGTCCTCGGTGCGGAACTGCCCTGCCGTAAAGCTTGGCGCGCGGCCGTCCTCGAGCCGCTGGAGCATCTCGGCGAACTGGTCGCGCAGGCCCTGCTCCAGCCGGGTGCGGAGCGAGGCGTGCGAGGAGCCGCTCCGGGCGAGGTCGCCGCTCGTGGAGGCGGCGACGAACTCCTCGAAGGCGCGGCGGAGCGGCTCATAGGCGGCGCGCTGCTCGGGCGACCAGCGGGCGATCAGGGCGCGCTGCGCAGCCTCGCGCTGCGGCCGGGCGAGCGCCGCCCGGTGCGAGGCGCAGAGGCCGGTGCCGAGGCCGGGATCGATATCGTCGCAATAGGAGAAATTGCTACCCCGCCAGCCCCGCGCGCGCAGGTTGGCGAGATGGATGACCCTGCGGTCATATTCGGCAGGCTCGGCGCCCTCCAGGGTGCAGGCGAGGCGGATGGCGACGTCGAGATTGCGCGCCGCGCCCTCGCCATTGGCGTAGATCGTCATCAGCATCGCCCGGCCGGCAAAGGGCTCGAGCATCTGGTCGGTCGGCTGCTGGGTGAAGGCGCATTGCCGCGCCCGCGCCGGATCGCGCGTAACGCCGATCCCGTAATAGAGCGCCTCGGCGTCGCAGCCCGCGAGCGACCGGGCGGTGTTCGCGTCCGGCCGGTCGGCGGCAGGCGGCTGGCTGCCGGCCACCGCGCGGCACAGGGCCTGCGAACGGGCATAGCGGGTCTCCTGCGCCAGCTCCCCGCCCGGATTGCCCCAGTCGAAGCCGGCGACCCGCGTCGGCCCTGCCGCCGCCTGGTTGGCCTGGGCGGCATTGTTCTGCTCGGAGCCGCCTGGCCGGCAGGCGGCCGTCAGCGCGAGCCCGGCCAGGACCACTGCCATCCGCATGCGATTGCCCCTCGACACGTCGGACATGTATGAACCCCTTCGCTGGTTCTCCGGCGGCGAGTCCATCAGCACGGCGCCGATGAACCGTGCATTTATAGCGATGAGTTGAAAGGGCTTCAATGCGCTACCTGCACACGATGATCCGCGTGTCGGACCCGGCCGAGACGATCCGCTTCTTCGAGGTGATCGGGCTCAGGGAGCTCAGGCGGATGGACAGCGAGCAGGGCCGCTTCACGCTCATCTTCCTCGCCGCGCCGGGCGACGAGCAGGCGCAGATCGAGCTGACTCACAATTGGGACGAGCAGGGCTATGGCGAGGGCCGCAATTTCGGCCATGTCGCCTATCGCGTGGAGAATATCTACGAGAGCTGCCAGCGGCTGCTGGACGCGGGCTACACGATCAACCGCCCGCCGCGCGACGGCCACATGGCCTTCGTCCGCACGCCCGACAATATCTCGATCGAATTGCTGCAGGACGGCCGGCTCGAGCCGGCCGAGCCCTGGGCCAGCATGCCGAATACGGGCCACTGGTGAGCGGCTGGCCGGACCGGCGCTTCCTCGCGCTGTCGGGGTCGCGGCTGCCGATCGTGCAGGCGCCGATGGCGGGCGCGAGCGGGGTTGCGCTGGCCGTCGCGGCGATGAAGGGCGGGGCGGTCGGCTCGCTGCCCTGCGCCATGCTGACTCCGGACGAGGTGCGGGCCCAAGTCGCCGCGGTGCGGGCGCAGGCTGAGGGGCCGCTCAACCTCAATTTCTTCTGTCATGAGATGCCGGACGAGGTGGACGACGCCGAATGGCAGGCGCTGCTCCAGCCGCTTTACGACGCGGCGGGCGTCAAGGCCGGGTCCGGCCGGGGCCCGGTGCGGCGGCCGTTCGGCGAGGCGATGGCCGCGGTCGTCGAGGAGGTCCGGCCGGATTTGGTCAGCTTCCATTTCGGGCTGCCGGAGGAACGGCTGCTCGAGCGGGTCAGGCGGACGGGGGCGCGGCTGATCGGCAATGCCACCACCCTGGCCGAGGCGCGGGCGCTGGCGGCGCGCGGCGTGGATGCGATCATCGCGCAGGGCTGGGAAGCGGGCGGCCATGCCGGGCGCTTCCTCGCCGATCCGCCGGACGAACAGATGGGGCTGATGGCCTTGCTGCCGCAGGTCGTCGATGCCGTGGACGTGCCGGTGATCGCGGCGGGCGGGATCGGCGACGCGCGCGGGATCGCGGCTGCGTTCATGCTCGGCGCCTCCGCGGTGCAGCTCGGCACGGCCTGGCTCCATTGCCCGGAAAGCCTGGTCGGCGCGGCGCACCGGGCCGGTCTCGCCGGCGAGGAGGCGGAGCATACCGCCTTCACCAATCTCTACAGCGGCGGCCTCGCCCGGGGCCTGCCGACGCCGCTGACCGAGGCGCTCGGCCCGATCCGCGAGGAGGCGCCGCCTTTCCCGCTCGCCGGCGATGCGCTCGCCCCGCTCGGCCTGCGCCCGCACTGGGCCGGGCAGGCGGCGCGGCTGGGCAGCGCCGAGGGTGCGCAGGCGCTGACCGAGCGGCTCGGCCGCGAGGCGCTGGCGCTGCTTTCGGGAAAGGCGTAATCCGGCCGCCATGCCTCTCGAAGTCGCCCGCGTCCCGGTCCTCTCCGACAATTATGTCTGGCTGCTTCACGATTCAGAGAGTTGCGAGACGGTGGTGATCGATCCGGCGGTGGCCGAGCCCGTGCTCGCCGAGGCCGGGCGGCGCCACTGGCAGATCACCCAGATCTGGAACACCCACTGGCACCCGGATCACATCGGCGGCAACCAGGCAATCAAGGCGGCGACGGGCTGCGAAGTCACCGCGCCGGCGGCGGAGGCGGCGCGGATCCCGACGCTCGACCGGGCGGTTGCCGAGGGCGACATCGTCTGCCTCGGCGATCATGAGGCCTGCGTGCTGGAAGTCCCGGCGCATACCGCCGGGCATATCGCCTATCACCTGCCCGATGCCGGCCTGATCTTCGTCGGCGACACGCTCTTCGCCATGGGCTGCGGCCGGCTGTTCGAAGGGACGCCGGCGCAGATGCACGCCAACATGCAGCGCCTGGCGAAGCTGCCGCCGGACACGCTGGTCTATTGCGCGCACGAATATACGCTCGCCAATGGCCGTTTCGCGCTGACTGTGGAGCCGGACAATCTCGCGCTGACCGAGCGGATGGCGGAGGTGGAGGCGCTGCGCGCGCGGGGCATCCCGACCGTGCCGACGACGATCGCGCTCGAGCGCGACACCAACCCCTTCATGCGCGCCGCCTCGGTCGAGGAGCTGGCGGCGCGAAGGGCGGCGAAGGACGCATTCTAGGGCTTTGTCGTGCTCCTGCGAAGGCAGGAGCTCCGGGTGATTGGCCGCTGTGTACGAGACGCAGCGCTCCGGCCTTCGCCGGAGCACAATCCCTCAGCGCTTGTAGAGCGCGTCCAGCCGTTCGCCGTAGACCTCCTTGATCACGTGCCGGCGGATCTTGATCGACGGGGTGAGCTGCGCATTCTCCACCGTGAACGGCTCGTCGGCGATGATGAAGCGGCGGACCTTCTCGATCACGCTGAGCTCGGCATTGACCCGGTCCACGGCGACCGAGAGCGCCTTCACATAATCGGGATCATGGGCGAGCTCCGAGAAGTCGCACCGGCGGCCATGATGCCCGCACCAGTCGGCGGTCCATTCCGAATCGGGCACGATCAGGCCGACAATGTACGGGCGCTTGTCGCCGACCACCATCGCCTGCACGATCTCGGGCTGCAGGGTCAGCATGCCCTCGACCTTGGCCGGGGCCACGTTGTCGCCCTTGTCGTTGACGATCAGGTCCTTCTTGCGGTCGGTGATGACGATCCGGCCCTTGCCGTCGATATGGCCGACATCGCCCGTGTGCAGCCAGCCGTCGACGATCGTCCGTTCGGTCATCGGCTCGTTGCGCCAATAGCCCATCATGACCAGCTCGCCCCGGCAGAGGATCTCGCCATCCTCGGCGATCTTCACCTCGGTGTTCAGCAAAGGCGGGCCGACCGTGTCCATCTTCAGGCCGACGCTCGGCCGGTTGCAGGAGAGGACCGGGCCTGACTCGGTCTGGCCATAGCCCTGCAGCAGGGTCAGGCCGAGCGACTGGAAGAAGATGCCGACCTCGGGATTGAGCGGCGCCCCGCCCGAGACCAGGGCCTTGACCCGCCCGCCGAACCTGGCCGCGACCCTGGGCCGCAGCGTCCTGTTGAGGAAATAGTCCATCGGCTTGTCCCAGAGCGGCACCCGGCCCTTATAGGCCTTGGCGCCGATGCTCTGGCTGCGGCGCATCAGATAATTGGCGAAGGCGCCCTGCTTCTCGACCTGCTTCAGGATGCGCTGGCGAAGCACCTCGAACAGGCGCGGCACCACGACCATGATCGTCGGGCGGACCTCCTCGATATTGGAGGCGAGCTTCTCCAGCCCTTCCGAATAATAGATCTGGCCGCCCAGCCCGATCGGGAACATCTGGCCGCCGCTATGCTCGTAGGCGTGGCTGGCCGGGAGGAAGGACAGGAAGACCTCGTCGTCCCAGCCGAAATCCTCGGAGATGAGCGCGGTGCAGCCCTCGATATTGTGCAGGATCGAGCCGTGATGCTGCATCACGCCGCGCGGCGCCCCGCCCGTGCCCGAGGTGTAGATGATGCAGGCGAGGTCGCCCCGCTGGAAGTCGGCCGCGGCCGCGCAGGCGCCCACGTCCGCCCGCTGCGCGGCGATCAGGGCGCTCCAGTCGTGGAAGGAGACGGTGCCGGTCTGCCCGCCGGGCAGGGGCTCCATCCCGATCACCGCCTCGCAGCTGTTCGAGCGGATCGCGGCCGGCAGCAGGGTCTTGGCCAGCTTCTGGGTCGAGACGATCACCGCGCGGGCGCCGCTGTCGTCCAGGATATGCTGGTGGTCGCGCTCGGTATTGGTCGTGTAGGTCGGCACGGTCACGCAGCCCGAGGCCATGATCGCGAGGTCCGAGATCAGCCATTCCGGCCGGTTCTCGCCGACCAGCATCACCCGGTCGCCCCGCTCCAGGCCGAAGCCCTTCAGCGCGGCGGCAAGCGCGGCGACCTTCTCCGCCGCCTCGCGCCAGGACATGCTCTGCCACTGTCCCTGCTTCTTGGCCCAGAGGAAGGGCGCATCGCCCTTCTCCTTCGCCCGGGCGAAGAACATGGCGACGAGATTTTCGAATCGTTCGAGGTGGCGCATTCTCTCCCCTGCACGGTTTGCCCGTGTCCCGGCCGGCAGGCGGCCGCCCGGCCCTCAATGGACCATCGAGTGCCGTAAGGGAAGGCGCTGCTACGCCTGCCGGCGCGGGCGTGGACGGCGCGCCGGCCATTGGCTAGGGCCTTGCCGATGAGACTGCGCCTGCGTTCCCCGTGGCTGATCGCCTGCCTCGCCGTCGCCGCCTGCACCACCGCGCGAGCGCCTGCCCCGCAGCCGGCGCCGCAGCAGCAGCGGCAGATCTTCGTCACCGCCGCCAACCCGCTCGCGGTCGAGGCCGGGATGAACGTGCTGCGCCGGGGCGGCAGCGCGGTCGACGCCGCAATCGCGGTGCAGGCGATGCTCTCCCTGGTCGAGCCGCAAAGCTCGGGGATCGGCGGCGGCGCCTTCATGACCTATTATGACGGATCGTCGCGCCGGGTGACCGTGTATGACGGCCGCGAGACCGCGCCAGCCGGCGCGGCGCCCGGCATGTTCCTCGACGAAGCGGGCCATCCGCTGCCGTTCGGCCGGGCGGTGCTCAGCGGCCGTGCCACCGGCGTACCCGGGGCTGTGCGCATGCTCGCCGTCGCCCATGGCGACCATGGCCGCCTGGCATGGCGGGAGCTGTTCGGGGACGCCGAGCGCACCGCGCGCAATGGCTTCATCATCAGCCCGCGGCTCGGGCGGATGATCGCCGGCCGCTACCCGCAGAACAGCGCCCCCGACGTCCGCGCCTATTTCGCCGAGGCGGACGGTACCTTGCTCGATCCGGGCGATACGCTCCGCAACCCGGCTTATGCCGATTTCCTGCGCCGGCTGGCCGCCGAGGGCCCGGACGCGCTCTATCGCGGCGCCACGGCCGCGCGGATCGTCGCGCGGGTCCATGAGGGCGAGCTGCCGGGCGCGATGACGCTCGCGGATCTGGCCGGCTACCGGCCGGTCATCCGCCAGGCGCTTTGCCGGACCTATCGTGTTACCCTGATCTGCGTGCCGCCGCCGCCGTCGAGCGGCGTCGCCGTGCTTCAGCTCATGCTGCTGCTCGAGCGGACCGACATCGCCGCGCGCGCCCCGACCGATCCCCACGCCTGGTTCCTGTTCGCCGAGGCCAGCCGGCTGATGTACGCCGACCGCGACCAATATGTCGGCGATCCCGCCTTCGCGGGCGTGCCCGTCGCCGGGCTGCTCGACCCGGCCTATGTCGCTGGGCGCGCGCGCCTGATCCCGGACCGCGCCGGGCCGCCTCCGGCCCCGGGCACGCCGCCCGGCGCGCCGAGGGCCGGCATGGACGCGACCGTGGAGCCGGGCGGAACCAGCCATTTCGTCATCGGCGACGCCGAGGGGAACGTCGTCTCGATGACGACGACGGTCGAATCCATCTTCGGCTCGGGGCGGATGGTCGACGGCTTCTTTCTCAACAACCAGATGACCGACTTCAACTTCCAGCCGCGCGACGCGGCGGGGCGGCTGACCGCCAATGCGGTGGCGCCCGGCAAGCGGCCGCGCTCGTCCATGACGCCCGCGATCCTGCTGCAGGGTGGGCGCTTCGTCGGCGCGATCGGCTCGCCCGGCGGCAGCGCGATCCTCGCTTATGTCGGCAAGGCCCTGGTCGGGCTGCTCGACTGGGGGCTGGAGCCGCAGGCGGCGATCGACCTGCCCAATCTGATCGCACGCGGTGCCGTGTTCAACGGCGAGGTCGACAAGTTTCCGGCAGGCGTGCTCGAGGCGCTCGCCGCGCGGGGCATTGCGTTGCGGCCGGGCCAGGGCGAGGATTCAGGCCTGCATGGCGTGATGATCGTGAACGGCCGTCTGGTCGGCGGCGCCGACCCGCGCCGCGAGGGCGTGTTCCGGATCGAACCGGCGCCCTAGGCGGCGGTCCCGACCGCCTCTGCGACATTGGCGAAACCGTCCTGTGCGAGCAGGCGCTTCAGTTCCTTGTTGACCGCCTTCGCCAGCCCCGGCCCGCGATAGACGAGCGCGCTGTAGAGCTGGACCAGGCTCGCCCCGGCCCTGATCCGTTCATAGGCGTCCATGCCGCTGGCGATGCCGCCGGCGGCGATCAGCGGCAGCTGCCCGCCCGTCGCCTTCCGGAAGTCGCGCAGCCGCTCCAGCGCGAGCGGCTTCAGCGGCGCGCCCGAGAGGCCGCCGGCCTGGTCCCGATGGCGGGATCTCAGCGGCGGCCGGCTGGTCGTCGTATTGCCGACGATCAGCCCGTCGATCCCGCGCCCGAGCGCGACAGCGGCGATGTCCTCGATCGCCCGGGCCTCCAGATCGGGCGCGACCTTCAGGAAGATGGACGACCGATCGCGGCCCCGCGTCTCGATGGCCGCGGCGAGCAGCTCATCGAGCGCACCCTTGTCCTGGAGCCCCCGCAGCCCCGGCGTGTTCGGGGAGGAGATGTTGATCGTCAGGTAATTGGCGACGCCCAGCATGACCTTCATGCCGGCGACATAATCGGCGATTCGGTCGAGGCTGTCCTTGTTCGCGCCGAGATTGACGCCGACGATCCCGGGCCGCCGGCACTGCAATTTGTCGATCGTCCCCCGCACGGTTTCGAACAGCCGCCGCCGCGGCGCCGTCAGCCGGATCCTGGCCGCCGCCACGCCCTGATTGTTGAAGCCCATGCGGTTGATCACCGCCTCGTCCTCGACGAGGCGGAACAGCCGGGGCCTGGGATTGCCCGCCTGGGGACGCGGCGTCAGCGTGCCGATCTCGACGAAGCCGAAGCCGAAGCGGAGCAGCTGCCGGAAGACCTCGGCGTCCTTGTCGAAACCGGCGGCGAGCCCGACCGGATTGGGGAAATGGATGCCCGCCACGTCGATCGCCAGCACCGGATCGGGCCGGGGCGGGTGCCCGGCCGGGAGGCGCTTCAGCATCCCGACCGTCCAGCGATGCGCCCGCTCCGCGTCGAGGGCGAAGGCGAGGGGCCGGAAGAGAGGGTAGAGCGCCACGGCGCGGCTATGGCACCCTTCCTCTTGATCGTCACCCCAGCGAAGGCTGGGGTCCATGCTGAGCCCGTCTGGTTGCCAGCCTGTGCCGGCATGACGGGTTGATTCCCTTGCTGTTTGAGGCCACATGCCCAATCGGAACGAATCGCTCCGATTTGAGTAATCCTGTCTATGCGCCTGTCCAGCCTTGCCGATTATGCCGTGGTGATGATGTCGGCCGCCGCGCGCCATTGCGGGCAGGCCAAGGTCAATGCGACCACCCTGTCGGCCGAGACCGGCATCCCCCTCCCGACTGCGCAGAAATTGGTCAGCCGCCTCTCGCTCGCCGGCCTGCTCGAATCCTCCCGCGGCACCGGTGGCGGCGTCCGGCTGGCCAGGCCGCCGGCCGCGATCAGCCTCGCCGACATCATCGAGGCGGTGGAGGGGCCGATCGCGATGACCAGCTGCGTCGAGACCGGCCGGCACGATTGCGCGCTGGAGGGCAGCTGCCACGTCAGCCCGCATATGGGCACGGTGAACAACGCGGTGCGCGGCGCGCTTGCGGCGGTCAGCCTCTCGACTCTCGCTTCGGGAGCGCGCGCATGACCGATGTAAAGAACCGGGAAGCGCTCGAAGCCGCCGAACGCGCGGCCAAATACGAGTTCGGCTGGTCGAGCGAAATCGAGCAGGAGTTCGCGCCCAAGGGCCTGAACGAGGACACGATCCGCTTCATTTCCGCGAAAAAGCAGGAGCCGGAGTGGATGCTCGAATGGCGGCTCAAGGCATATCGCGCCTGGCTCGGCATGGAGGAGGTGACCTGGGCCAAGCTCGACATCCCGCCGATCGATTTTCAGGACGCTTATTATTATGCCGAGCCCAAGCAGAAGCCGAAGCTGGGCAGCCTCGACGAGGTCGATCCCGAGATCCTTCGCGTTTACGAAAAGCTCGGCATCCCGATCGAGGAGCAGAAGGTGCTCGCCGGCGTCGAGGGCGCGCGCAAGGTCGCGGTCGACGCGGTGTTCGACAGCGTCTCGGTGGCGACGACCTTCCGCGAGGAACTGAAGCGGGCCGGCGTCCTCTTCCTCTCCATCTCCGAGGCGATCCGCGAATATCCCGAGCTGGTCCGGAAATATCTAGGCAGCGTGGTGCCGCAGCGGGATAACTACTTCGCCTGCCTCAACAGCGCGGTCTTCTCCGACGGCACCTTCGTCTACGTGCCGGAGGGCGTGCGCTGCCCGATGGAGCTCAGCACCTATTTCCGGATCAATGCCGAGAATACCGGCCAGTTCGAGCGCACCCTGATCGTCGCCGACAAGGGCAGCTACGTCTCCTATCTCGAAGGCTGCACCGCGCCGATGCGCGACGAGAACCAGCTCCATGCCGCGGTGGTCGAGATCTACGCGCACGAGGATGCGGAGGTGAAATATAGCACCGTCCAGAACTGGTATCCGGGCGATGCCGAGGGGAAGGGCGGCATCTACAATTTCGTGACCAAGCGCGCGATGTGCGCCGGGGCGCGGTCCAAGGTAAGCTGGACGCAGGTCGAGACCGGCTCGGCGATCACCTGGAAATATCCGTCCTGCATCCTGAAGGGCGAGGACAGCGTCGGCGAATTCTATTCGGTGGCACTCACCAACAACATGCAGCAGGCCGATACGGGAACCAAGATGGTCCATATCGGCGCCGGCAGCCGCTCGACCATCGTCTCCAAGGGCATTTCCGCGGGCCGCTCGAACAACACCTATCGCGGGCTGGTCCGGGTGAACGGCGGCGCGGAGAATGTCCGCAATTTCACCCAGTGCGACAGCCTGCTGCTGGGCGACAAATGCGGCGCCCATACCGTGCCCTATATCGAGGTCCGCAACCCGACCGCCCAGATCGAACATGAAGCCACGACGTCGAAGATCAGCGACGACCAGCTCTTCTACGCCATGTCCCGCGGCCTCTCGCAGGAGGATGCCGTCGCCCTGATCGTCAACGGCTTCGCCCGCGAGGTGCTGCAGCAGCTGCCGATGGAATTCGCGGTCGAGGCGCAGAAGCTGCTGGGGATCAGCCTCGAGGGGAGCGTGGGATGATCAATTTCTCAGCTATCGCGCTGATGCTTGCCCTCTCGAGCAGCCCGACCGGAGGACCGGACGTGACGCCGATCAACCTAGAGACACCGACCTATACCGCTGCGACGCGGGACCTTGAGGACAGATTCATGGAAGCGACCTACACCGATCTCAACGGCAGGTCTGTCGATTACGGGTCACTCGATGCGTCCGCATTGGCCGCCGTCATCGAGGATTTGAAGGCAAGGCATCGGCAAGCGCTTGAAGCCTTCACGACCGCGTTCGTGCGCGACGAGATCGCCGCCGGCCGAAGCGAAGCGGAGGCCAGGGCGCGAGCAGCCAGATATGTCGACGCTTATTTTGAAGACCTTTTGGACACTCAAGCGGAATTGGCTCGCGATGCCGGCCGCTAGCAAAGAGAACAGCATGCTCCGCATTGAAAATCTCCACGCCAACGTCGCGGACAAGCCGATCCTCAAGGGGATCAGCCTTGCGCTGAGTCCGGGCGAGATCCATGCGATCATGGGGCCGAACGGGTCGGGCAAGTCGACGCTTGCCTATGTGCTCGCCGGGCGGCCGGGCTATGAGGTGACAGAGGGGTCGGTGACCTTCACGCCGCCTCCGTGCTCCGGCGAAGGCCGGAGCGGTGGGTCGGAGGCGCCGGGTGAGGACGCGCAACGCTCCGGCCTTCGCCGGAGCACGGGGGAGCCGATCGATCTCCTAGCGCTCGACCCGCATGAGAGGGCCGCCGCCGGCATCTTTCTCGGCTTCCAGTATCCGGTGGAGATTCCCGGCGTCTCCAACGTCCAGTTCCTGCGCACCGCGCTCAACGCGCAGCGCCGGGCGCGGGGCGAGGCGGAATTGTCCGCTGGCGATTTCCTGCGCCTTGCGCGCGAGCAGGCCGATGCGCTCGGGCTCGACATGGAGATGATGAAGCGGGCGGTGAATGTGGGCTTCTCGGGCGGCGAGAAGAAGCGCAACGAGATGGTGCAGATGGGGATCATCGATCCCCGCCTCGCCATCCTCGACGAGACCGATTCCGGCCTCGACATCGACGCGCTGCGCGTCGTCGGCGAGGGCATAAACCGGATCATGCGCAAACCCGACAGGGCGGTGCTGCTGATCACCCATTACCAGCGCCTGCTCGACATCGTCCGGCCGGACTTCGTCCATGTGCTGGCCGGCGGGCGGATTGTCCGCTCGGGCGGCGCGGAGCTGGCGCATGAGCTCGAGCGCGAAGGCTATGGAGAGATGGCAGCGTGAGCCTGCTCGCGCTCCCGTCGCCCCGCGAGGAGGCCTGGCGCTGGAGCGATCTCTCCGCGCTGCCGGCGCTGGCCGACGCGGCGCCGACCGGCGCCATGCCGGACGATCTGCCCTGGCTGGATTGCGGGGCGGGGCCGCGGCTGCTGTTCGTCGACGGGCAGCTGCGCGAGGGCGATATCGACATGCGGGCGCTCGCCATCGAGACGAGTCATCCGCTGGGCCGCCTCGCCGGCAAGAGCGGCTGGTCGCTGCGGCTCGGCGCAGACCATGCGCCCGCAGGCCCGGTGCAGGTGATCCATGTCTCGACAGGCGCCGCCGACCATCTCGCGGCCGAGATCGTGCTGGCGGAGGGCGCGCAGGCGTCCGTGGTCGAAACCTATATCGGCGACGGCTGGACCAACCGGCTGACAGGTATCCGCATCGGCAAGGGCGCAAGATTGATGCTGAGCCGCCGCATTCTCGGCGAGACTGGCTTCGTCAGCCTGACCGACCAGGCAACGCTCGGCGAAGGCGCGAGCCTCGTCGCGGCGACCCTTGCCGTGGGTGGGCGTGACACGCGGCTCGACGGCGAGATCGATCTTGTAGGCATCGGCGCCTATGCCGAGGCCGCCGGCGCCCTGCTCGCGCGCAATCGCCAGCGGCATGACGCCAATCTGGTCGTCCGCCACCTGGTCCCAGAGGGAATGAGTCGGCAAATCTGGCGCTCGGTCGCTGACGACCGGGCCACCTGCTCGGTGGCCGCCCGCGTCGAGGTCGCCCGCGACGCGCAGAAGACGGACGGCGAGCAGAGCCTGAAGGGCCTGCTGCTCGCCCGGTCGGCGGTGATCAACGCCAAGCCGGAGCTGGAGATTTTCGCCGACGACGTGAAATGCGCGCATGGCGCCACGGTCGGCGAGCTGGACCGCGAAGCGCTCTTCTATCTCGAAAGCCGGGGCGTCGAGCCCGACGAGGCCAGGGGCCTGCTCACCCGCGCCTTCGTCGCCGACGCGCTCGACCGGATCGGGGAGGAGGCGGTGAAGGCGGCGTTCTACAGGGACACGGAAGGATGGTTCGCCTGATGGACATTGCCGCGGCCACCCGCCCGCTCGACTGGCGCCCGGACTTCCCGGCGATCCCGGAGGGCTGGGCCTATCTGGACAGCGCCGCCACCGCGCAGAAGCCGAAGCCGGTGATCGAGGCGATCACCAAAGCCTATGCCGAAACCTATGCGACCGTGCATCGCGGCGTCTACCAGCGCTCGGCGGACATGACCCTGGCCTTCGAGGCCTCGCGGCGGCGGGTCGCCAGCTTCATCAACGCCGCCCGGCCTGAGGAGATCGTCTTCGTCCGCGGCGCGACCGAGGGGATCAACCTGGTCGCGCAAAGCTGGGGCCGGGACAATCTGAAGCCCGGCGACCGCGTCCTGCTCTCCGCGCTCGAGCATCATTCGAACATCGTCCCCTGGCAGCTGGCCGGGGCCGGGGTCGACGTCGTGCCGCTGACGGAAGACCATTGCATCGACCTTGACGCCATGGCCGCGATGATCCGGCCCGAGCACAAACTGGTCGCGCTCGGCCATGTCTCGAACGTGCTGGGCTCGAAGCTCGACGCGAAGCGCGCTGCGGACATCGCCCATTCGGTCGGCGCGAAACTGCTGCTCGACGGCTGCCAGGCCGTCCCGCGCATGCCCGTCGACGTGCAGGACCTGGATTGCGACTTCTACGTCTTCTCCGGGCACAAGCTTTACGGGCCCACGGGCATCGGCGTGCTCTGGGCGCGCTACGACCTGCTTGACGCCATGCCTCCCTGGCAGGGCGGCGGCGCGATGATCGACCGGGTGACCTTCGCGAAGACGACCTACGCCCCGCCGCCCGCGCGGTTCGAGCCGGGGACGCCGCATGTCGTCGGTGTGATCGGACTGCATGCGGCGATCGATTATGTGGCGGCGCTCGGCCTCGACGCCATTGCGGCGCATGAGGCGGCTTTGGTGGCGGAGGCGCGCGAGGCGCTGCGCGGGCTGAACTCGGTGCGCCTGTTCGGGCCGGAGGACAGCGCCGGCATCGTCAGCTTCGCGGTCGAGGGGGTGCATCCGCACGATGTCGGCACCATATTGGACGAGGCGCAGGTCGCGATCCGGGCGGGCCATCATTGCGCGCAGCCCCTGATGGACTATCTCGGCGTCGACGCCACCGCGCGGGCGAGCTTCGGCGTCTATAACGGCCGGGCCGACATCGAGGCGCTGGCACGGGGGATCGAGCGCGTCACGCGCATTTTTGGGTAGGGATATTCGGGTGAACGAGGAACGGAAGATCGCGACCGAGAAAGTGGAGGCGGTGACGCCGCCGCCCAGGGCGCGCGTCTCCGACGCGGACACCTTCGCGCGCAAGAAGGACTATCTCGAAGGCTTCCTCGCGCAAAAGCCGGCGCAGCTCTCCGGCACCGAGCCGGGCGGCGATCTCTACGAAGCGGTGATCGAGGCGCTGAAGGAGATTTACGATCCGGAAATCCCGGTGAACATCTACGACCTCGGCCTGATCTACGGCGTCCAGATCACGCCGGACCATCACGCCAGGGTGCAGATGACCCTGACCACGCCGCATTGCCCCGTCGCCGAGTCCATGCCGGGCGAGGTGGAGCTGCGGGTCGGCGCGGTGCCCGGGATCGGCGATGCCGAGGTGGAACTGGTCTGGGATCCGCCCTGGGATCCGCAGAAGATGAGCGACGAGGCGAAGCTGGAGCTTGGAATGTTATGAGTGCCGAGACCAAAATCCGGGCCCGTCCCACCGCCGTCACGCTGACGCCGGCCGCTGAGCAGCGCGTTGCCGAGCTCATGGGCAGGGCGCCCGCCGGCGCGATCGGGGTCAAGCTCTCGACGCCGCGGCGCGGCTGCTCGGGCCTTGCCTATTCGGTCGATTATGTGACCGAGGAGGCAAAGTTCGACGAGAAGATCGAGACGCCGGGCGGCACCTTCTACATCGACGGCGCCTCCGTCCTCTATCTTGTCGGCTCGACCATGGACTGGCGCGAGGACGACTTTGCCGCCGGCTTCGTGTTCGAGAACCCGAACGCCAAGGGCGCCTGCGGCTGCGGCGAGAGCTTCACCGTCTGATCCGTCCGCTTTGACATCCAGGCGCCGCCGCGCCAGAGCGCCGCGGACAGCAAGGAACCCGCACGCATGACCGAGACCTGGAACGAGATTTACGACCGCGTCTACCGCGAGCCCGTCGACGTGGACGGCAATCACTTCATCAACTGCCGCTTCGAGACCACCCAGCTCCGTTATGGCGGCGGCCAGCTGCCGCGCTTCGAGAATTGCCATTTCGAGAATATCGGCTGGTACTTCCACGACGCCGCGCTGCGCACGATCCAGCTGCTCCAGTTCCAGAACCAGGAAGGCGGCGCGCAGCAGATGCTCGACGATCTCTTCCGCCCGGGGAACATCCTCCGCGAATAGGCTGCCGCGCCGCCCTTTCCATTCCGCGGCCGATCCGGCACCTTCTCCCGAAAAGGGGGAGGTGGGCCCATGAGTCGAACCTTGCTGCCGCCGGCCGGCGCGCTGATCGCATCCCTGCTTCTCGGCCAGGCCGCGGTCGCCAATGACAGCAGCGCGGAGAAGGCGGCGGGCGGGCTCGTCCTGCGCCAGAATAACGACATCGACATGGTCTCGGAGGACCTCTACGTCTCGCCGGCCGAGGTGCGGGTGCGCTACGTGTTCCGCAACCGCGCGCCGCAGGCGCGGTGGATCACCGTCGCCTTCCCGATGCCCGACCGCGACATGCTCTATGAGATGGAGAGCGAGGTCGCCTATCCGGAAGGCTTTCGCACCCTGGTCGACGGCCGACCCGTGCGGATGAGCGTCGAGCGCCGGGCCATGGTCGACGGCGTCGACCGGACCGCCGAACTCACCCGGCTGCGCATCCCGGTCGCGCCCCCGGCCGGCGAGCGTTCATACCAGGTCGCCCGGCGGATCGGACAGTTGCCGCGGGCGGCGCAGGAGCGGCTGGCCCGGCTCGGCCTGATCGATGCCGACGCGCTTCGCGATGCCGAGCGGCAGATCCTGCCGCGCTGGACGGTGAAGGAGACCTGGCATTGGGATCAGGTCTTCCCGGCCGGGCGCGACCTCCGCGTCGAGCATCGCTACCGGCCCGGCCTGGGCGGGACGGCCGGCGTGCCGCTGGCCTCGCGCGATTTCCGCAACAGCGACGATGGCCGCCAATATCAACGCGAATATTGCACCGACGCCGCCTTCCTGGCCGCGCTCGACCGGATCTCCGCGCGGGCCGAGCAGACGCAGCGCGACTATCCGATGGAGAGCAGGCTCCGCTACATCCTGACCACCGGGGGCAACTGGCGCTCGCCGATCGGCGATTTCCGGCTGGTGGTGGACAAGGGCGATCCCAATGCCATCGTCAGCTTCTGCGGCGAGGGCGTGCGGCGGATCAGCCCGACCCAGTTCGAGGTCCGCCACCGCAACTGGCGGCCGGACCGGGATCTGGCCGTGCTGATCGTCTCCGTCCCGCGGAACTGAGCCGCTTGGCGATGCCGCGCGCAGCCTCGCTTGCCCTGTCTGCGGTGCTGTGCCTGGTCGCGACGGCCTCGCTCGCCAATGACAGCACCGCCGAGAAGGCGGCCGGCGGCCTCGTCCTCACCCGGACCGACGCGATCGACATGGTCTCGGAGGATCTCTACGTCTCCCCGGAGCAGGTGCGCGTCGCCTATGTCTTCCGCAACCGCACGCGGGCGCCGATCCGAACCATTGTCGCCTTTCCGATGCCCGACCGCGACCTCGACGAGATGTACAACAGTGACACCAATTATCCGGGCGACTTCCGCACCCTCGTCGACGGCCGGCCGGTGACCATGCAGGTCGAGCGGCGCGCCATGCTGAACGGGGTCGATCATACCGCCATGCTCACCGGCCTCGGCATTCCGGTGCAGACCAGCGATCCGGCGAGCGACGTGCTGATCGAGGCCATCCGCCGCCTTCGCCCCGCCGACCGCCAGCGGCTGGCCGAAATGGGCCTGATCGGCAATGACGCCGGCCTGCACCCGATGTGGACGGTCAAGGAGACCTATTATTGGGAGCAGGTCTTCCCGGCCGGCCGCGACCTCAGGGTCCAGCACAGCTACAGTCCGGGCACCGGCGGCTCGGTGACGGTCGCGCTCGCCTCGCCCGATTTCCGCAATTCGCCGGAAGGGCGCGCCGAGCAGCGCCGCCACTGCACCGACCGCGCCTTCCTCGCCGCGCTCGACCGGATGTCCGCGCGCGAAGGAAACGGCATCGTCCTGACCCAGCAGAATCTGAGCTACATCCTCACCACCGGCGGCAACTGGCGCTCGCCCATCGGCCGCTTCCGGCTGGTGGTCGACAAGCTCAACCCGCGCGCGCTCATCAGCTTCTGCGGCGAAGGCGTGCGCTGGATCTCGCCGACGCAATTCGAGATCCGCCGGCGCAACTGGCGGCCGACGCGCGACCTCCACATCCTGATCGCCACGCCGAACGACACGAATCAGTAAGCGGCTTCGCCGTGGGGCGAATAAGCCGCTTTGCCGTCGGGCCGCGCCTCGGCTAGGGGCGACGGCATGCACGCCGGTCTCGCCCGTATCGACGCCTGGATCTTCGATCTCGACAACAGCCTCTATCCGCACAGCTGCAATCTGTTCGAGCTCGTCGACCGGCGGATCGGCCAATATGTGGAGGAGCTGCTCGGCCTCGACAGCGTCGCGGCGCGCAAGGTGCAGAAGGATTATTTCCACGCCCACGGCACGACCCTCGCCGGGCTGATGGCCGACCATGGCGTAGAGCCGGGCCATTTCCTCGATTTCGTCCACGACATCGACCTCGCCCGCGTCACCGCCGACCCGCAGCTGGTCGCGGCGATGGACGCCTTGCCGGGGCGGAAGTTCATCTTCACCAATGCCGGCGAGGATTATGCGCGGCGCGTGCTCGACCGGCTCGGCCTCGCCAACGCCTTTGACGGCCTGCACGACATCCACGCGATGAACTATGTGCCGAAGCCCGATCCGGCGGGCTATGCCGCGATCTGCGCGGCGCACGGCATCGATCCGCACCGCGCCCTGTTCGCGGACGACATGGTCCGCAATCTGAAGCCGGCCAGGGAGATCGGCATGACCACGCTCTGGATCGACAATGGCTCGGAGCAGGGGCCGCAGGCGACGCCGGCCGAGCTGCCCGAATGGGTGGATCACCGCACCGATTCGATTGCGGGCTGGCTGCACGAGATGCTGGGGGAGAGAATCGCATGACGGGGCAGCTGCAGCATGCAATCGACGCTGCCTGGGAGGCGCGGGAGGGGCTCGGCACGGGGACGGCCGGCGAGGTGCGCGACGCCGTGGAGGAAGCGCTGCGGCTGCTCGATGCGGGGGAGGCGCGGGTCGCCGAGAAGGGCGCCGGCGGCTGGACGGTCAACCAGTGGCTGAAGAAGGCGGTCCTGCTCTCCTTCCGCCTGAACGACAACATCCTGATGCCCGGCCCGGGCGGGAGCTTCTGGTTCGACAAGGTGCCGTCCAAATTCTCGGGCTGGGGAGACGACGCCTTCCGCGCCGCCGGCTTCCGCGCCGTCCCGGGCGCGATCGTGCGCCGCGGCTCCTTCATCGGCCGCAATGCGGTGCTGATGCCGAGCTTCGTCAATATCGGCGCCTGGGTCGGCGAGGGCACGATGGTCGACACCTGGGCGACGGTCGGCAGCTGCGCGCAGATCGGCAGGAACGTCCATATCTCCGGCGGCACCGGGATCGGGGGCGTGCTCGAGCCGCTGCAGGCCGGCCCCGTGATCATCGAGGACAATTGCTTCATCGGCGCCCGCTCCGAAGTGGCCGAGGGCGTGGTCGTGGAGGAGGGTGCGGTCATCTCCATGGGCGTCTTCCTCGGCGCCTCGACGAAGATCGTCGACCGGGCGACCGGCGAGGTGATGTACGGGCGGGTGCCGGCTTATTCGGTGGTCGTCCCCGGGACCTTGCCCGGGAAGGACGGCGGGCCCAGCCTGGCGTGCGCGGTGATCGTGAAGCGCGTCGATGCGCAGACGCGATCGAAGACGGGGATCAACGAGCTGCTGCGGGACTAGCGCGCAGCGCGTCGGCGAGCCTGCCGCCTTCGACAAGGTCGTGCAGCTGCCAGAGCCGGTCGTGCAGGTCCGGGTCGACCTCGGCCAGAAGGGTCGCATAAGCCTCGCCGATCACCTCCGAGAATGCGGCCATCCTTCCCGCTTCGGCGCGGCCTGCCTCGGTAAGCGCCACCAGGGAGCGGCGCCGATCTTCTGGGTCCGAAGATTTCGTAACGAGACCAAGCCGGTGCAGCTGCCTGATCCAGTCGATCACGAGCGGATGGGATTGCTGCAGCGAGGCGGCAATCGCGGTCACGCTTTGCGGCCCTCGGTCGTTCAGCAACAGCATCGTGGAGGCCGTCCGGGGCGGCGCGCGAACACCCCGTTCGGCCTCGAAGGCACCCGCTTCGGCGACCAGGCGATCCGACAATCGGCGCAGCAGGTGGGCGAGAAAAGGCAGGCCGAGCGAGCGAACATAATCGGCGGCCGGGTCGCGCATTCTCATTTCCGATTTCTGAGCCCCGCGACGCCCATTGACAAGAGAAAGGATTTACGTAAAGATTTACATAAAGGAGGAACGATGCCTGAAGTCCAGGTCCTGCGAAGCCTGTTTCTGTTCCTCTGCCTCGGGCTCGCAGCCCCGGCCGGGGCACAGTCGCTCACCGCGCAGCAGAAACGGGAGATCGCCGGGGCGGCGGCGACCGCTTATGCCGACTTCTACGTCTTCGCCGATCGCGGCGCCGCCATTGCCGCGCACTTGCGGCGCGAGGCGGGACGGGGCGCATTCGACCGGATCGACCAGCCCCAGGCCTTTGCCGCAGCGCTGACTGCCGCGATCCGCACCGTCCAGGCCGACCGCCACCTCGAAATCCTGCCGCCGCGCCCGGCGACGTCCACGACCGCGACCGCGGGTCCGCCGAGCCGGGCCGAGCGGCTGTCGTGGATCGAGCCGCTCCGCCGCCGCAATTATGACTTCGTCCGCGTCGAGCGGTTGCCGGGCAATGTCGGCTATCTGCGTCTCGATTCCTTTCCGCCGCCCGAGCTGGCCGCATCGACCGCCGCCGCTGCAATGGCGTTCCTCAGGCACTGCGACGCGATCATCATCGACCTGCGCGAGAATGGTGGCGGCACCGGCGACATGGTGCGCTTCCTCGCCAGCTATTTCTTCGTCGAGCCGACCCGGCTCAGCCGGACCTTCCGCCGCGACCGTAACCCGCAGACCAGCTACGACATGACCCTTCCGAGCATCCCGGGAGACCGGATTCCGATTGCCGACATCTTCGTGCTCACCAGCAATCGCACCATTTCCGCGGCCGAGGCCTTCGCCTTTGCGCTGCAGCAGCAGGGCCGGGCGGTCGTGATCGGAGAAACGACCGCGGGTGCAGGCAATGCCGGCGACTATCTGGATATCGGTCACGGCTTTCGCGCCTTCGTCCCCGACGTTCACGTTTCCAGCCCGGTAAACGAAACGAGCTGGGAAGGCGTCGGCGTGCGCCCCGACATCGCGGCCACTTCCGAGCAGGGACTGGCGACGGCGCATCGCGAGGCCCTGCAGCGCCTGCTCTCGGCCACCACCGACGAGCGGAGGCGCGCGGCCCTGCGCCGGGCGATGGCGAATCCCGCCCGCTGACCCTCGCCGCCCGTTCCGCGACCGCGTATCACAAGCCCAGCTTATCGCTTTGACCGCAGCTTTTGTGACGCGCTGCGAGGAGAAGCCGCTAGAGCCGTCCTCATGAGCAGCAACGGCGCAGGGCAGGCGATGGGGCGGGAGGATTGGGCGATCCTGCTCTTCCTCTCGGTCATCTGGGGCGGCTCCTTCTTCTTCATCGAGATCGCGCTGGAGAGCGTGCGGCCGCTCACCATCGTGCTGATCCGGGTCGCGCTCGCGGCGGCCATGCTCTGGGCCTTCCTCTGGTGGCGCGGGCAGCGTCTGCCCATGCCGCCGGGCGCGGCCTCGGCCTATCTGGTCCTCGCCCTGCTCAACAATGCCATCCCGTTCGTGATGTTCGTCTGGGCGCAGCAGGCGATCACCAGCGGCCTCGCCTCGATCCTCAACGCGACCACGCCGATCTGGGGCGTGCTGGTCGCGCATCTGTTCACCGCCGACGAGAAGGCGACGCCGGGCAAGATCGCGGGCGTCCTGCTCGGCTTTGCCGGCGTGGCGGTCCTGATCGGGACGGATTTCCTCGGCGAGCTCGGCAGCGGCGTCTGGGCGCAGCTCGCCTGTCTCGCCGCCACCCTGTGCTACGCGCTCGCGGGCGTCTGGGCGCGCCGTTTCCGCCGCATGGGGATCGAGCCGACCGCGGTCGCCACCGGCCAGCTCAGCGCGGCCGCGCTCGTCATGCTGCCGCTGGTCCTGCTGTTCGAGCCGCCCTGGCTGGCGGCGGCGCCCTCGGCCGGCGCCTGGCTCGCGCTCGCCGGGCTCGCCCTGTTCTGCACGAGCCTGGCCTACATCCTCTATTTCCGCCTGCTCGCCTCGGCCGGCGCGACCAATTCGCTGCTCGTCACCTTCCTGATCCCGGTCACGGCCATCCTGCTCGGCGCGCTCTTCCTCGGCGAGCGGCTGGAAGCGCGCAGCTTTGTCGGGATGGCGCTGATCGCGGCCGGGCTGGCGGCGATCGACGGGCGGCTGTTCCGGCGGCGGGCGGCTCCCCTGCGCGGGTCGCAACCGGGCTGACCTGCGGAAGTCGACACGCCGGAACCTGACAAAGCTGACACGATAGTCCTACACAAGAGCGGGCCCGGATCGCCGGCCTCGGCGCTGGTCCCGATTGCCCCGCCAATGAGAAAGAGCGGACGAAGTCTCTCACGCGAAATCCTACATTGGAAGGCTCAGGCGTCGGGCGGGAGATATTCGAACTCGACGAGGTAAACCTTCTCGCCACTGCCATGTTTCGCGACCTTGAGCAGGTCGACGACGCCCAAGAAGCCGGAGCGGCGGGCGAGGTCGCCATTGACGTCCCCGAGCGCGATCTCGCGGACGGATTCGACGAGAATATGGCCCTCCTCCATCGGATAGATCCCGCCGGCCTTCACGTGCGGCCGCTGCCAGATGCGGACGGAGCAGGTGATCGACCCGTCCTTCACTCCCTGGCGCAGACGCCTGGTGAACTGCATCAGCCCGCGTCCGCCTCCAGCAGCAGCCGGGCGATGCGCTCGCTCTGCCACTCGGCCATGCCGACCATGCGCCACACCTCCCGGCCCTGGCTGTCGTAGAGGATGGTGGTCGGCAAGGTGTCGGCGCCGACCGCGAACATCAGCCCCATCTCGGCATCCAGATAGGGCTGCAAATTGGGGAGGCGCCGCGCCGCGAAGAAGTCGGTGACCTTGCGGCGGCCGTCGGTCGAATCCTGGCTGATCGCGATGACCTGCAGGCCGTCGTCCGGCTGCGCCGCGGCGAGCCGGTCGAGCGACGGCATCTCGACGATGCAGGGTCCGCACCAGGTCGCCCAGAGATTGACCAGCAGGGGCCGGCCGCGGAAGGCCGAAAGCCGCACCTGGCCGCCGTCCGGCCGCTGGAAGGCGGCGTTCGGCGCGGGCGTGCCGCCACGGCTGCGGTCGAGCCGTCCCGTCGGATATTGCGCAGCGGCGGATTCATTGCCCGCCGCGGACGCGCCCGCCGGCGCGGCGGGGGCGGCCTCGGCCGCCGCATTGGCGCCATTGCCTTGCGGGGCCGGGGGGTTTTGCCTATCGCATCCGGCCAGCAGGAAGGCCAAGGCCAGGCCCGGGAGAATGAAGATCACGCGCCGCAAGGATCAGGACTCCAATGCCATGTGGGGCGGGCGGTTCGCCGAGGGTCCCGCCGCGGTGATGCGCGAGATAAATGCCTCGATCGGCTTCGACAAGCGGCTCTGGCGCCAGGACATCGCCGCGAGCCGCATTCATGTCGCGATGCTCGCCGCCAACAGCATCGTCAGCCAGGCCGACGCCGACGCGATCGAGGAGGGCCTCGACCGGATCGAGGACGAATATCAGCTGCACGGCGTCCCCGAGGACGAGGGCCTCGAGGACATCCACATGCATGTCGAGCACCGGCTCGCCGAATTGATCGGGCCGGCGGCGGGGCGGCTGCACACGGCCCGCTCGCGCAACGACCAGGTGGCGACCGACTTCCGGCTCTGGGTGCGCGACGCAATGGACGCGGCCGATGCCGGGCTGGCGGCGCTGCAGCGCGCGCTGGTGACGCGCGCCGCGGAGCATGTCAGCGCGGTGATGCCCGGCTTCACGCATCTCCAGTCGGCCCAGCCGGTGACCCTGGGTCATCATCTGATGGCCTATTACGAGATGCTGCGGCGCGATCGGTCGCGCTTCGCCGACGCGCGCGTGCGGATGAACGAATGCCCGCTCGGCTCGGCCGCGCTCGCCGGCACCGGCTTCCCGATCGACCGCGAGGCGACCGCGCTGGCGCTGGATTTCGACCGGCCGACCGCCAATTCGCTCGATGCCGTGTCGGACCGCGACTTCGCGCTCGATTATCTGCAGGCGGCGGCGCAGGCGTCGCTGCATCTGTCGCGGCTGGCCGAGGAGTTCGTGCTCTGGGCGAGCCAGATGTTCGGCTTCGTCGCCCTGTCGGACAGCTTCTCCACCGGCTCCTCGATCATGCCGCAGAAGCGCAATCCCGACGCGGCCGAGTTGGTGCGGGGCCATGCGGGGCGGATTCTCGGAGCACTGACGTCGCTCAGCGTGACGATGAAGGGCCTGCCTTTGGCCTATTCGAAGGACATGCAGGACGACAAGGAGCCGGTCTTCGAGGCGCACGATCTGCTGACGCTCAGCCTTGCAGCGATGACCGGGATGGTCGAGAGCGTGACCTTCGACACCGGGCGGATGCGCGCTGCGGCCGAGGCCGGCCATGCCACCGCCACCGATCTCGCCGACTGGCTGGTGCGCGAGGCGAATGTGCCGTTCCGCGAGGCGCATCATATCACCGGGCGCGCCGTCCGCCTCGCCGACGGGGCGGGGAAGAAACTCTGGGAGCTGGGCCTGGACGAGCTCCGGTCCGTCGACGAGCGGATCGAAGCCAGTGTTTTCAATGTGCTTTCGCCCGACGCATCGGTTAAGAGCCGGACGAGCTTCGGCGGGACCGCCCCGGCTTGCGTGAAGAAACGGATCGAGGCCGCAAGGAAAGTGCTGGGAATGGACGAATGAGGGCCACCAAGACGCTCCTGCCCCTCCTCCTCCCGCTCCTTGCCGGCGCCTGCGGCCTGCGCGAGCCGCTGCGCCCCGCGCCCGGGGAATCGATGCCGCCGGCGCCGGCCATGGCGCCAAGGGCGATGACCACGGACGAACTGCTCGCGCCGCCGCCGATCGGCCGGCCCGGCCGCGTCGACGAATTGCTCCGCCGCTCCGAGGAGCGCGAGGACGACCGCTTCGACCTCCCGCCGGGCGACATTCCGGTCGATACGGACGGCGCCAGCAACAGCCAGGACGCGCCCGACCAATGAAGCCCGTCCGCAAGGCCGTCTTCCCCGTCGCCGGGCTGGGGACGCGCATCCTGCCGGCGACCAAGGCGATGCCGAAGGAGATGCTCCCGGTCGTCGACAAGCCGCTCATCCAATATGCGGTTGAGGAGGCGCGCGAGGCCGGGATCGAGCAGATGATCTTCGTTACCGGCCGGGGCAAGGGCGCGCTCGAGGATCATTTCGACATTTCGTACGAGCTCGAGGCGACCATGACCGCGCGCGGCAAGTCGCTCGATCCGCTCGCCGGCACGCGCTTCCCGGCCGGGGCGGTGGTCTCGGTGCGTCAGCAGGCGCCGCTGGGCCTCGGCCATGCCGTCTGGTGCGCGCGCGAGATCGTCGGCGACGAGCCTTTCGCCGTGCTGCTGCCAGACGATCTGATGGTGGGAAAGCCGGGCTGCCTCGCGCAGATGGTCGAGGCCTATGGCAGGGTCGGCGGCAATATCGTCTGCGCGCAGGAAGTGCCGGCGGAGCGGACGGCGAGCTACGGGATCATCACGCCCGGCGCGCGCGACGGGCGGCTGACCGAGGTGATGGGGCTGGTCGAGAAACCGAAGCCGGAGGAAGCGCCGTCCAATCTCGGCGTCGTCGGCCGCTACATCCTGCAGCCGGAGATCATGCCGATCCTGGGGCAGATCGGCAAAGGCGCGGGCGGCGAGATCCAGCTGACCGACGGCATGGCCGCGCTGATCGGCGAGCAGCCCTTCCACGGCGTCACCTTCGACGGCGAACGCCACGATTGCGGCGACGCCAGGGGCTTCGTCCTCGCCAATCTCGCCCTGGGTCTGGCCCGGGACGACCTCGCCCCGGCGATCCGCGCCTTTCTCGCGGAAACAGGCGGCGGCTGATGGAGGGCGCCCTCGTCTCGTGCGACGGGCCGGTCCGACGGCTGAGCGCCGAGGAGGCAGCGCTTTATCAGGGACCGGGGTTCGTCTGGCTGCACCTGCAGGGCCGGGACGAACAGGATCTGGCCTTCATCAAGACGCAGCCCGACATTCCCGACGTCGCCGCCGGCGCCCTTGCCGCGACAGAGACCCGGCCACGCTGCGACCGGATCGAGGATGGCGCGATTCTGAACTTGCGCGGCCCCGGCGATTGCGACCCGGCCGACAGCGACCGGCTGGTCTCGATCCGCCTCTGGGTGACGGCGACCAAGGTCGTCTCGCTCTCCCGCCGGCCGATAACGGCCTTGCCCGAGGTGGTCCGCAAGATGGAGGCGGGCAAGATCAGGGACAGCGGCGATCTCGTGGCGGCCTTCGCCTGGGCGATCTCGACCCAGCTCGATCCCGAAGTCTCGGCGCTCGGCGACCGGCTGGACGATGTGGAGAGCGACCTCGCGCCCAACCATCTTTTCCGGCTGCGGCGCGACATCACCGAGATCCGCTCGGCCGCGATCAGCTTCCGCCGCTTCGTGGCGCCGGACCGGGACGCCCTGCGCGAGCTGGCCGGGCAGGATTTCGACTGGCTGGCCGACGAGGACAAGCTGCACATCATCGAGGCCGCCGACCGCTTCGCGCGCATGGCCGAGGAGCTGGAGGCGGTGCGCGAACGCGCGGCGCTGCTCCACGAGCAGATCACCGACCTCAGGGCGGAGCAGACCGACCAGCGCGCGCTCTACATCTCGGTCGTCGCCTTCATCTTCCTGCCGCTCACCTTCGTGACGGGCCTGCTGGGGATGAACGTCGAAGGCATACCCTATGCCCACAGCCACTGGTCGTTCTGGGGCGTGGTGATCTTCTGCGCCCTGGTCGGCATCTCGGTGCTGCTCTGGTTCCGCTGGCGGAACTGGCTGCGGCGATAACCGCCCCTACGCCTCCAGCTCGATGTCCCAGTAGAGATAATCGCGCCAGCTCGCGTGCAGGTAGTTGGGCGGGAAGCTGCGGCCATGCTCCTGCAGCTGCCAGCTGGTCGGCCGGTAGGGATGGTGGCGGATGCGCATGCGGGCCTGCAGCGGCGTGCGGCCGCCCTTGCGGAGGTTGCAGGGCGCGCAGGCGGTGGCGACATTCTCCCAGGTCGTCCGCCCGCCCTGGGCGCGCGGAACGACGTGATCGAAAGTCAGCTCGTCGAGCGAGCCGCAATACTGGCACTGGAAGCGGTCGCGCAGGAAGAGGTTGAACCGGGTGAAGGCCGGATGTTCGCTGGGGCGTACATATTGTCGCAAAGCGATCACGCTCGGCAGCTTCAGCGCGACGCTCGGGCTATGCACCTCGCGCTCATAGGTCGCGACGATATCCACCCGCTCCAAAAAGAGCGCCTTGACGGCGGTCTGCCAGGGCCACAGGCTGAGCGGGTAGTAACTGAGCGGCGTATAATCGGCGTTCAGCACAAGCGCTGGACAGCCTTCAGGGTGCCGGAGAAGGTCGGGATGATACAAGGCCCACAAGCTCCCGTTTCACGGAGATCACCTCCGAGAAACGCAGCCCCCGACACCTGTCGCACCCAGAACGCGGGAGACCGGGCTCTCGGCCGTCCTCTCCTGGTCCGCCACGCAATCGCCACCTTGCGTGACGCGCTCATGACACCATCCCACTGACTCTGCGTCAAGACTCCGCATGCACCCGGTCACCCGCTTCGCGCCTTCTCCCACCGGACGGTTGCATCTGGGCCACGCTTATTCGGCCCTTCGCGCCCATGATTTCGCGCGCGAGCGGGAGGGGAGCTTCCTGCTCAGGATCGAGGATATCGATCCCGGGCGCGTGCGGGCCGAATATGTCGATGGCATCATCGAGGACCTGCTCTGGCTCGGCCTCGAATGGGATGCGGACATGGTCTACCAGTCCGAGCGGCTCGACCTCTATGCGGCCGCGCTCGGGCGGCTGAAGGAGATGGACCTCGTCTATCCCTGCTTCTGCACCCGCGCGGACATCGCCGCCTCGGTCGCCGCGCCGCATCCCGGATCGGAAGCCGGGACAGGCGGGCCCGAAGGGCCGCTCTATCCGGGAACCTGCCGGGGCCTCGCCGGCGCCGATCTGTCCAGACCGCATGCCTGGCGGCTGGACGTCGCCAGGGCGGCGGCGCGGACCGGGCCGCTGACCTGGTCCAATGACGGGAAGCTGGTGGCGGCATTGCCGGAGACGCTCGGCGACGTGGTGCTGGCCCGCAAGGACGCCCCCGCTTCCTATCATCTCGCGGTGACCGTCGACGATGCCGACCAGGGCGTGACCGACGTGGTGCGCGGGCGCGACCTGTTCGTCTCCACCCATATCCACCGCCTGCTCCAGGCTTTGCTCGAGCTGCCCGTGCCCCGTTATCATCATCACGGCCTGCTGTCCGACGCCGCAGGCGGGCGTCTCGCCAAAAGGCATGGCGCGGCGACGCTCGCGGACCTCCGGGCCGGTGGGATGGATCCGGCTATGCTCGTGGCTGCCCTGCGCCGGGGCCAATTGCCTAGTGGCTATTCGCTGCCGCAGGCGTAAAGGGCGGCGCATGAGAATCTTCCTCGTCATCCTCATCGTCCTCGGCGCGCTCGCCACGCTCTTCGTGCTGGTCCGGGGTGTGATCGGCATGGCCCAGGGCAAGGACATTACCGGCCAGCGCTCGCAGCAGCTGATGCAGAAAAGGGTGATGTTCCAGGCGATCACCATCCTGCTCGCCATTGCCCTGCTCGCCGTCATGAGCAGCAGCGGCGGACGCTGAGCCGAAGGCGATGGTCCGGCTCAACAGGATCTACACGCGGACCGGCGATGCCGGCGAGACCGGGCTGGTCGACGGATCGCGCGCCTCCAAGGCCGATCCGCGCTTCGCCGCGATCGGCGACGTGGACGAGGCCAATAGCGCGATCGGCGTCGCCCTGCGCGCGATCGCGAATGACGAGGCGCGCGCCATGCTCGGCCGCGTCCAGAACGAATTGTTCGATCTCGGCGCCGATCTCGCCACCCCGTCGGGCATGGCGGGCGCGTTGCGCATCCAGCCGGACCAGATCGACCGGCTGGAGCGCGAGATCGACGCGATGAACGAGGCGCTCGAGCCGCTCCGCAGCTTCATCCTGCCGGGCGGCGCCGGCGGCAGCGCCGAGCTCCACCTCGCCCGCGCCGTGGTACGGCGGGCGGAACGGGCGACCGTGGCCGCCGCGTCGTCCTTCAGCCCCGAAGCGCTGCGCTATCTGAACCGGCTTTCGGACCATTTGTTCGTGCTCGCGCGTTGGTTGGCGCGAGAGCAGGGCGGAGACATCCTCTGGGAACCGGGAGCGACGCGCGGCGGGTGATCGTCTGTTCACCTTTTGTGCTGGCGCTCGATTGCGCTTTGCGTTAACGGCCCGAAAACGGGAGGAAGGCAATGGCGACACAGGTCCGCAATGCGACCGGCGACAGCCTGGCCGGCGCCTATGCGGCCGTCCGCCAGCTCAGCCTGGACATTGCGGCGCCGCTCTCGGACGCCGACGCCAGCCTCCAGCCCATGCCCGACGCCTCGCCGGCCAAATGGCATTTCGCCCACACGACCTGGTTCTTCGAGACTTTCGTGCTGCGCGACCATCTGCCGGGCTACAGGCTGCACGACGAAAGCTACGCCTATCTGTTCAACTCTTATTATGAGGGCGAGGGCGAGCGCCATCCGCGGGCGCGGCGCGGGATGATCGCGCGGCCGTCGCTCGACGAGGTCCGGGCCTGGCGCGCGGCCGTGGACGCGGCGCTGGTCGCGGCGATCGACCGGCTGCCCGCCGACCTGATCACGCTCGGGCTCAACCATGAGCAGCAGCATCAGGAGCTGATGCTGATGGACCTGACCGCGACCTTCTTCGAGAATCCGCTGCGGCCCGCGGTCTGGGCGGCCGAGGCGGCGGCGCCGGCGGCGGTGCCGCTCCCGCACGGCTGGCTGCCCGGACGGGAAGGGCTGGTCGAGATCGGCCATGCGGGCGACGGCTTCGCCTTCGACAATGAAGGGCCGCGCCACAGGGTCTGGCTGGATCCGCACCAGCTCGCCGACCGGCCGGTCACCAATGCCGAATGGCAGGCCTTCATGGCCGATGGCGGGTATGCCAATCCCCTGCTCTGGCTCGCGGACGGCTGGGCCTGGGTGCAGGCCGAAGGGATCGAGGCACCGCTCTACTGGCTGGGCGGGGACGAGGGCTGGCGGCGTTTCGCGCTGGACGGCGTGCGGCCCGTGAATCCGGCCGAGCCGGTCTGCCATATCTCCTATTACGAGGCGGACGCCTATGCGCGCTGGGCCGGCGCGCGGCTGCCGACCGAGGCGGAGTGGGAGGCGGCGGCCGAGGATCTCGATCCGCAGGCCGGCAACCAGCTCGACGCGGCCGGCCCGGTCCGCCCGCTGCCGTCGGCCAAAGGGCAGCTGTTCGGCGACGTCTGGCAATGGACCGGCAGCGCCTATCTTCCCTATCCGGGCTTCCGGCCGGCCGCCGGCGCGGTCGGGGAATATAATGGCAAGTTCATGGTTTCGCAGATGGTCCTGCGCGGCGGCTGCTGCGCGACGCCGCGCGGCCATGTCCGGGCCAGCTACCGCAATTTCTTCTATCCTCACCAGCGCTGGATGTATTCCGGGCTGCGCCTGGCGCGGGACGCCTGATGGCCGATATCGACCCTGCCGTCCGCAGCGTTGACCCGGCCTTCCGCGCCGACGTGCTCGCCGGCCTCGCCGCGCCGATCCCGGCGATTCCGGCGCGCTGGTTCTACGATCATCGCGGCTCCGAGCTGTTCGAGGAGATCACCCGCCTCCCCGAATATTATCCCACGCGCACCGAGACTGCCCTGCTGGAGCGCTATAGCGGCGAGATCGCGGCGCAGGTCGGCAGCGGCGAGGCGGTAATCGAGTTCGGCTCCGGCTCCTCGGCCAAGACGCCGATCCTGCTCCGCGCCGTCCAGCCCGCCGCCTATGTCCCCGTCGACATCAGCGGGGATTTCCTGCGCGAGAGCGCGGCCGGCCTGCAGAGCGCCTTTCCCGGCCTGCCCATCCTGCCGGTCGAGGCCGATTTCACCCGCACGTTCGAGCTGCCCGGCGCGGTGCGGGACGTCGCCAAGCTCGGCTTCTTCCCCGGCTCCACGATCGGCAATTTCGTCGCGCGCAGCGCCGTCGACCTGCTGCGCGCGATGAAGGAGACGCTCGGCGAGGGCGCCCGCCTCGTCATCGGCATGGACCGGATCAAGGACGTGGACATATTGATCCGCGCCTATGACGATGCGGCGGGGGTGACCGCGGCGTTCAACCTCAACCTGCTCCACCGGATCAATGCCGAACTGGACGGCGATATCCCGGTCGACGCCTTCCGGCACAAAGCGATCTGGAACGACGCGCTCAGCCGGATCGAGATGCATCTGGAGGCGGTGCGCGACGTCGCCTTCCCGGTTTCCGGCCGGCGCTTCGCTTTCAGGCAGGGCGAGACGATCCATACCGAGAACAGCCACAAATACGGCCATCGCGACAGCCGCATCCTGCTCCGCGCCGCCGGCTGGGGCGTGGTCGCCGAATGGACCGACGAGCAGCAATGGTTCTCGATCCTGCTCGCCGAGGCCGAGCCGGCCCGATTTGCACCCTGAGGGATTTGGTGATTCCCGGCAGGAACCGTTCGGGCTGAGCCAGTCGGAGCCCTGCTTTTTTCAATCCGTCCAAAAGAAGGTCAGCCCTTCGACGGGCTCGGGGCGAACGGTGAGTTTCCTTGCCGTCCGGTCCCATTGCTCCCCCTGACTCCCCCCGCTACAGCTTGCGCACCACGCTTGTGCCGGAGAGATCATGCTGCTGTCCCTGTTCCAGATCGTCGACGTGCTGCTGCAGGTTTTGTGGTGGATCATCATCATCCAGGCGGTCCTGTCCTGGCTGGTCGTGTTCAACGTGATCAACACGCACAACGATTTCGTCCGCACCTTCTTCAACGCGCTCGACCGGCTGACGCGGCCGCTTTACGCGCCGATCCGCAAGATCCTGCCCGATTTCGGCGGGCTCGACTTCTCGCCGGTCGTCGTCCTGCTGCTGATCTACGTGCTGCGCATCCTGCTGGCCGGGGTGGCCCGCGATCTGGTCCTTTCCGGAACGATGTGATGACGGCGGCGACGATCGACGGGAAGGTCTTCGCCGAGGGCCTCAGGGAACGCGTCGCCGCCGCCGTTCCGGATTTCCAGGCCGCGACGGGCCGCGCGCCGGGCCTCGCCGTCGTGCTGGTCGGCGAGGATCCGGCGAGCGCCGTCTACGTCCGCTCCAAGGGCAAGGCGACCCTGGCGGCCGGGATGGAGAGCTTCGAGCATCGACTCGATGCAACGACGGGGCAGGACGACCTGCTCGCCCTGATTGGCCGCCTCAACGCCGACGAGGCGGTCGACGGCATCCTCGTCCAGCTGCCCCTGCCGCCGCAGATCGACGAGAAGGCCGTGCTCGCGGCGATCGACCCCGACAAGGACGTGGACGGCTTCCACGTCGTCAATGCCGGTCGGCTCGCGGTCGGCGAGGAGGGCCTGGTGCCCTGCACGCCGCTCGGCTGCCTGATGCTGCTGAAGGACCGGCTGGGCGAGCTTTCCGGCCTCGAGGCGGTGGTGATCGGCCGCTCGAACATCGTCGGCAAGCCGATGGCGCAATTGCTGCTCCGCGAGAGCTGCACGGTCACCATCGCGCACAGCCGGACGCGGGACCTGCCCGGCGTCGTCCGGCGTGCCGACATCGTCGTCGCCGCGGTCGGCCGTCCGGAGATGGTGACCGGCGACTGGCTGAAGCCCGGCGCTACCGTGATCGACGTCGGCATCAACCGGATCGCCGCCGGTGAGGGCAAGACGAGGCTGGTCGGCGACGTCGACTTCGCGAGCGCTGCCGCAGTCGCCGGCGCGATCACCCCCGTGCCCGGCGGCGTCGGGCCGATGACCATCGCCGTGCTGCTGCGCAATACCGTGGTCGCGGCTTTTGCCCGCGCCGGGCTGACGGCGCCGGCCGGCCTGTGATCGAGCTCTTCGTCTCGGCCTTCGTCACCTTCCTGGTGGTGATCGACCCGCCGGGCTGCGCCCCGATCTTCGCCAGCGTGACCAAGGGCGCGACGCCGCAGCACCGCCGGGCAATGGCCTTCCGCTCGGTGGGGATTGCGGCGGGAATCCTGATCTTCTTCGCCCTGCTCGGGCGCGACCTGCTCCATGCCCTCGGCATCAGCCTCAATTCGTTCCGCATCGCGGGCGGGCTTTTGCTCTTCCTGATCGCGGTCGACATGGTGTTCGAGAAGCGCACCGAGCGGCGCGAGCACCGGGCCGAGGAAGTGGTCGAGGACAAGCAGGAGGACGTCTCGGTCTTCCCGATGGCGATCCCGATGATTGCCGGCCCCGGCTCGATCGCCTCGGTGATGCTGCAAATGGCGCGCAGCGACACCTGGACGGAGAAGTTCGTCGTCTGGGGCGCGCTCGGCGCGACTCTCGTTCTGACCCTCCTCTGCCTGCTGCTCGCGGGGCCGCTGATGCGGCTGCTCGGCCACAAGATGGAGGCGATGATCACCCGCCTGCTCGGCGTGATCCTCGCCGCCCTCGCCGTCCAGTTCGTGATCGACGGGATAAGGCGCAGCTTCTTCTAGCGGCGGGGCGCCCCTGTGAACGGTGCCGGCAGGGGAATGTCCGGCTCGGCCGGTGCCGTGCGCACGATCCGCCACATCCTGAACGGCGAATTGGCAGGCAGTGGAACCGGCGTCAGCCAGTTGGGCACCAGCCCCCGTGACAGCCGGTCGTAAAAGCCCCCCTGCGCCTCGGCCCGGTAGATGGTCGATTCCGACATCATCGGGCAGATCAGGAGATAATCGGCATGGTAGCGCTCGGCCGTCGCCCGGGCGTTATTCGGCGTGCCGCGGAAGGCGCGCATTACGTCGACGATCTGCTGCGCGTTGCGATGATAGGGGCCGGTAATGGCGTCATGATGGGTGACCGTGATCAGGCGCGGGCCGAGATCGACGAAGGTCATCACCATGCCCCGCGGCTGGGCCTGGATCGGGCCCATCGCCCAGAGCGTCGGGCAGCGGCTGTTGGCGAGGTTCACGTCGCGCCGATAGTTGGACACGGGCTCCGCCGGCCCGCCCAGTTTCGTGACCCAGCCCTGGGCGAGCCCGACGACCACGACGAGCGCGACCGCGACGCCGGCGACCCGGACGATCATCCTTTTGAAGCTCATCACCCAGGTGATGATGATCCAGGCGAAGGCGCCGGCGCCGACCGCGCTCAGCAGCTGCGCCGCCGGCCCGGCGCGGGTCTGCCAGGCGAGCAGGCCGGTGCCGAGCAGGGCAAGCAGGGTGATGGCGAGCCAGCGGAGGAACGGCGCGCGGGGATCGTCGCCCTGGACGAGCGGGCGGTCCTGCTCGACCGCCGGGGCGAAGCCTGCCGGCTGCCGTGCCTCGCGGTTCGTGACGTGGAGCATGGCGAGGCCGCCGACCAGGCCGGCAAAGGGCAGGGTCAGGGTGATCACCGCCGTGCTCCATCCGTGCCGCCAGATCGGCATGGCCTCGCGCACCTTGGAGAGCCAGAGCCGCTCCAGCTCCGGCGAGCTCTGCTCGAGCCGGCCGAGGCAATGCGGCCAGACCAGCGCGAAGGCGACCGCGATCACGACGCCGCCCAGGGCGGCGATCGCGAGCCTTTTCCGCCAGCTGCCCGGATTCGCCCTGGCGAGCAAGGCGGCGACGGCGCCCGCCGCCACCATGGCGGAGAGCCAGACCGGCGACAGCGCGTCGCACACGGGCAGCCTGTTCGCCTCGGAGGCAAAGACCAGATAGCCAAAGGCGCAGCCGCCCGCGAGAGTGACGCCATAAGCGAACAGGCGGCGCGGCTCGCCGTCGCGCACCCAGATCAGGACCGCGATGCCGCCGGCGAGGGCGAGGTAGAGCAGCATCTCCAGCCCGACGATCAGCGAGAGCGAGGTCGCCGCGCCGAGCGTGATGCCGGCGCGGAGCGGTTTCGGATCGGTGAGCGCCGCCATCGTCCAGGCGAGGAAGGCGAGCTGCCAGCCATGATGATCGAGCCGGAGCGGCTGCCACATGCCCATGACCGAGCCGCCGCAGGCCAGGAAGGCGATCGCGACCAGATAGGCATAAGGGGAAATCAGCCGGCGCGCGGTCAGCGCCACCGCCCAGAAGGCGACCAGCATCGGCAGCAAGGGCGCGACGGTGACGGCGATCGTCTCGGCCGTCCTGCCGCCGAACAAGGGCGTGAAGAGCAGCTTCAGCCCGGCGATCGGCAGGTCGACGAGGCGGGACCAGTGGATGTTCGAGCCGGCCAGGCGATGCTGCTGGAGGTCGTACCAGCCCTGTCCCTCGAGCAGGCCGCGGACCTGCATCATCCGCATATTGTCGTCGGTGTCGCCGAGCCCGAAGCCGCGGATTCGGGCCCAATTTTCCCAGATCATCCAGGCGGCGAGGCAAAGCCAGAAGAGCGCCGTCCACCAGCGCCATTGCCGATCCACGAATTTGAACGGCGCCCCCGCGTCACCCGGCATAAGCGTTTCTTTTCTTTCCATCCCTTACGAAGGGCCTTAGTCGCTCCGCCTCAAAGGGCAAGCGGGGGCCGTCAGCGTTCAAAATGAAGCAATTGGTTGAGCAACATAAGACGATCATCGGCCAGCTGATCCGCTTCGGGCTGGTCGGCGGCTTCGTCACGGGCCTCTATGCGGTCGTCTATTCGCCGCTCGCCGGGCTCGGGATCGTCACCCCGCAGATCGCCAATCTGGCCGGCTATTTCGTGGCGATGGTCACCGGCTACGTCCTGCACAGCCGCTGGAGCTTCAGGGATCACGGGACGCGCGACAACACCGCCAGGACCACCTCGCGCTTCTTCGTCGTCAGCCTGGTCAGCCTCGGCCTCAACGCCCTGTTCGTGTTCATCCTGACCGCGCCGAACATGCTCGCGGGCCCCTGGTGGTGGCCGCTCGTCCCGATCCTGTTCGTGACCCCGCTCGTCACCTTCTCGCTCAACCGCCTCTGGGTGTTCGCCTGATGGAGCGCAGCGTCTACGACAATATGGCGAAGCTGGACGAGCAGCATTGGTGGTATGTCGCCCGCCGCGACATTCTCGACCGGCTGATCCGCCGGCGGATCGACCTGCCGAAGGGCGCGCGCATCCTGGAGATCGGCTGCGGGACCGGCCACAATCTGCCGATGCTGGGCCGCTTCGGCGAGGTGGACGCGATCGAGATCGACGCCGGGGCGCGCGCCATCGCCAGCCAGCGGCTCGGCAAGCCGGTGATGGCGAGCCCGCTGCCGGCGCTCGAAGGCGTGGCGGACGGCGCCTATGACCTGGTCGCGATCCTCGACGTGCTCGAGCATATCGAGGCGGACCGCGAGGCGCTCACCGGCATCGCCGCCAAGCTGAAGCCCGGGGGGCGGATCCTGATCACCGTGCCCGCCCATCCCTGGATGTGGAGCGCGCACGACGTCGTGAACCACCACAAGCGCCGCTACACGCGCCGGACGCTGAAGGCGGTGATCGCGGCCGCGGGCCTCAGGCTCGACATGCTGCGCTGGTTCAACAGCCTGCTCTTCCCCGTGGCGGCGGGCGTGCGGCTGGCCGGGCGGCTGTTCGGCAAGGAAGGCGGCGACGACACCATGCCGCCGAAGCCGGTCAACTTTCTGTTCGGGAAGATCTTTGCGCTTGAGCGGCACGCGATCGGCCGGCTGCCGATGACGCCCGGCGTTTCGCTGGCGGCGATCGTGTCGGTTCCCGGGGAGCCTGGTCCAGGGGATTCTGGGTCAGCGCGCTGACCGGCGCCTGCCGGGCGACATGGCCGAGCCCGGGCCGCCCGCCCGCATGGCCGGCAATCTCGGCGACGATGTAGAGCGGGCGGCGCTTGGCCTCGACATAGACCCGGCCGAGATACTCGCCGATCATGCCGAGCACGAACATCTGCACCGCGCCGAGGATGACGACGACCAGCATCAGCGAGGTCCAGCCCGGGATCGCGCTGCCGGTGAAGAAGCCGACGCCGATATAGCCGATCAGCAGGATCGAGGCGGCGACCAGCCAGAGCCCGACATGGCTGGCGAAGCGCAGCGGCGCGGTCGAGAAGCCGGTGATCGCGTCGACGGCGAGGCGGAGCATCTTGCGCAGGGGATAATTGGTCTCGCCGGCATGGCGCTCGGCCCGGTCGTAGAGGATCGGCACCTGCCTGAAGCCGACCCAGGCGACCATGCCGCGGATGAAGCGCGCCTGCTCGGGCAAGGCCAGAAGGGCGTCGAGCGCGCGCCGGCTCATCAGCCGGAAGTCGCCCGTGTCGAGCGGGATCTCGATCTCGGAGAGCTTGAAGAGGATGCGGTAGAAGGCCTTGGCGGTGCCGCGCTTGAACGCCGTCTCGCCGGCCCGGGCGCGGCGCACGGCATAGACGACGTCCGCCTGCTGCTCGTCCATCGCCGTCATCATGTCGGCGAGCAATTCGGGCGGGTCCTGCAGGTCCGCATCGATGATCAGGATGCGCTCGCCGGCGCAGAGGTCGAGGCCGGCGGTGAGCGCCAGCTGGTGGCCGTGATTGCGCGAGAGGTTGATCGCGACCAGATGCGGGTCCTGCTCGGCCAGTCCCTGCATCATCGGCCAGGTGCGGTCGCGCGAGCCGTCGTTGATCAGCACGATCTCATAGGCGTCGCCCGCCACGGCCGCCGCCGCCGCGCTGAGGCGGCGGTGCAGCTCCGTGAGGCACCCCTCCTCATTGTAGCAGGGGACCACGATCGAAAGGGGCACCGGAGACATGAAGGATCCTTAGGCGAGGCGTCACTCCGCCGGAAGCCCGGCCGAGCGGTCGACCCTATAGAGGACGCTGCGTCCGTCGCGCCAGACCTGGATGAGGCCGCCGGTCAGCCGCGCATCATATTCGGGCGGGTCGATGATCCAGACATAGTCGAAGCCGTCGCGCGGGAAGGTGGCGAGCGACATGTCGAGCGTGCGCCAGACCTCTCCCCGGCAGCGCCGCGCGGTTACCACTTGCGAGGCGTCGCGAATATAGGGCCAGCCCGGCCGGTAGACGACCTGCAGCAGTTGCGCGCCGGCCATCGTCCACTGGTCGTTGGAGAAAGCGTGGCGGCGGGTGATGGCGAGGGCGGGCAGGTGGAGCAGGCGGGTCATCGCCCAATTCTCGACGCAGGGCCGGCCGACGAAGCTCACCATCCTCGCCCCGCGCGGGACATGCTCCAGCGCGGCAAGCTCGCGGTCGTAGCGCTGGTCGTAGAGCGTGGTGCTGATCGTGGTGCCGGCGGTCCGGACGAGGAAGAAGGCGAGGCCGGCAATGCCCACCGCATTGAACAGCTTCCTGTTGATCGGCTGCTTGAACCGGATCGCGACCAGGGCGATGGCGAAGAGATAGGGGGCGAGCCGCATATCGGCATAAGCGGAACCGAAGACGATGCGCGGCAGCAGGACGAACACCGCGATCAGGAAAAGGGTCGAGGCGAACATGTTGCGCGAATAGGTCACGCGCCGAACGGCGAAGGCGCCGAAGATGATCACCGTCACCAGCGCGATAGAGGCGAGGTCGAACCATTTCCAGCGGTCGCGCAGGGCGCTGGTCAGCCATTCCCACTTGCGGGACCAGTTGAACCAGTCGCCGGTCGTGCCCCCGGCCTCGCTCCGCCAGAGCAGCATCAGCGCAAAGGGCGGCGCAAGCGCCAGGCAGTGCACGCCCGACCAGAAGGCGGCGGCGGGATAGGAGCGGCCATGGTCGTGCTGGCGGACGAGTTCGGCCGAGAAGGCAAGCACGCCCAAAGTGCCCCAGCCGAAGGCGTGGACGATCCAGAGCAGGACCGAGATGGGCAGGAACAAGGCGGCGCGCAGACCGAACCGGCCCTTGCGCGCCAGCCGCAGCCAGAGCGCGAAGGCGAGCAAGGCCAGAGCGAGGGCCAGCGCGAAGTTCACGAAGCCGAACAGGAAGGGGAAATTATAGGCGAAGGGCAGAGCAAACAGCGTGGTCGGGGGGATCCGCCCATGCACCTCGTGCGCCACCCACAGCAGCCCGGCCACGGTGAGCACCGGAATGGCGAGGACGATGACCTTCACGGTCGGCTCCAGCCCGAAGATGGGCGCGAACCACTGGACGAGCAGGTCGACGCCCAGATTGCCGATCAGCTGCCACTGGAAGGTGTAATATTGCTGCAGCTCCGGGGAGGAGGCGAGCTCCAGCTGCACGGTATAGCGGCCGATATGGCCGGGAAGATCGAGCAAGGGCGGCACGTTCGGCCAGACGAGCGGGACCGCCGAAAGCACCAGCAGGGCGAACAGCACGATCCGCCGCTCCCAGAAGGCGTCGCGTTCCTGTGCTGTCGGGAAATGCTCGGACGGATGCATGGCGAAGAAGAAGAATCCCCTGTCGCCTGACTTCCTGCAATCGGGTGAAAGCGCAACAGAAAATTGGTCGGCGGCGCGGGCGGCCCCCTGCCGAAAGATGAACGAGCCTGATTAACACTTTGCTAACCCCCGGCACCTATCCCGGCTTCGACAGCGAGGAGCCGGCGATGCGCCACGAGGCATTGGAACAGTTTTCGGCGGCCCGGGTCGATCGATATGACGTGAGCATCGTCATGCCCTGCCTGAACGAGGCGGGCTGCCTGCCCGTCTGCATCGCCAACGCGCGGGAAGCGCTGGCGATGATCCGGGAGCGCCACGGTCTCGAAGGCGAGATCGTCATCGCCGACAATGGCAGCACCGACGGCAGCCAGGAGATCGCCGCCCGGCTCGGCGCGCGGGTCGCGCCGGTCGCGGAGCGCGGCTATGGCGCCGCCCTGATCGGCGGCGGCATCGCGGCGCAGGGACGCTACATCATTTTCGGCGACGCCGACGGCTCCTATGATTTCCGCGAGGCGGTGGCGATGGTCGGGACGCTCGTCGACGGCGCCGACATGTGCATGGGCTCGCGCTTCCAGGGCGGCATCGCCAGGGGCGCCATGCCCTGGAAGAACCGCTATATCGGCAATCCGGCGCTGACCGGCCTGTTGAATCTGTTCTTCCGCTCCGGGATCGACGACGCTCATTGCGGGCTGCGCGCGATTACCCGCGACGCTTTCCTCGCGCTCCGGCTGAACAGCGGCGGCATGGAATTCGCCAGCGAGATGGTGATCAAGGCCAGCCTCAGGAAGTTTCGGATCGCCGAGGTTCCGGCCACCTTGTCGCCCGATCTGCGCGACCGGCCGCCGCATCTCCGGCCCTGGCGGGACGGCTGGCGGCACCTGCGTTATCTGCTGATGCTGAGCCCGACCTGGACCTTCGGCGTCCCCGGCCTCGCCGCCATCGGCCTCGGGCTGACCGTGCTCGCCGTCGCCTTGCTCCATTTCTTCGGCCTGTTCGCCGGCCCCGGCCCGTTCGGCGCGAGCTGGACGATCGTCGCCGGCTTCCTCGTCACCTGCGGCCATTTCGCTGCGATCATGGCGCTCGCCATGCATCTGCACGGCGTTCGCGAAGGCTATCGCCTGCTGCGTCCCTCCGTCCGCCGAATCGCGCCCCTGCTCAATCTCGAGACGATGCTGAGCGTGGGCCTCGTCCTGATCGCGGCCTCGATCCTCGGCTTCGCCGCGATCGGCTGGCGCTGGTCGGCCGACAATTTCGCCTCACTCCCAAGCGTCCTCCCGCTGGTTCTCACGGCGGTCGCGGGCGCCGTCGGCCTGCAGACCGTGCTCGGCGGCTTCGCCATGGCGATCCTCAGCGGCCATGCGCCGCGCTTCGTCCGCGAGGACCGGGGCTCGGCACGGCAGGAAGGCGCGGAGGCGCCCACGGCATGACCGCGGAGACGGCCAGGCGCTCGGCCCCCCGGCTCCGCGACACGGACTGGCTGATGCTGCGCGGTCTCGCCGCGGCGCTGGAAGTCCAGCTGAAGCGCCTGACCCGGGGCGCCCGCCTTCTCGATTTCGGCTGCGGCTCCATGCCCTACCGCCTGCTCGTCGAGCAGCAGGGGGCGGTCTATGTCGGCGCAGATTTCGGCGCCGGCGCGGCGGTCGAGATCGGCCGGGACGGCAGCCTGCCGGTGCCCGATGCAAGCATCGACGCGGTGCTCTCCGTCCAGGTGCTCGAACATGTCCGCGATCTCGATCTCTATCTCGGCGAGGCCGGACGGGTGCTGAAGCCGGACGGAACCCTGTTCCTCTCGACCCATGGCACCTGGCTCTATCATCCGCATCCGGAGGATCACCGGCGCTGGACGCGCACCGGGCTCGTCGCGGACATCGAGGCGCGGGGCTTCCGGGTCGAGGAGATCGAGGCGATCGTCGGGCCGCTCGCCACCACCACCCTGATCCGCCTCGCAGGCTATGCGCATTTCCTCCGGCGCGTGCCGGTGCTCGGCCGCTTCCTGGCCGGGTCGCTGGCCGTGCTGATGAACCTGCGGGCGTTGCTCGAGGACCGGATGACGCCGGCCCAGCTCCGCCGGGACAATGGCTGCATCTATGTCACCCGCTGCGTGAAGGCGCCGGCATGAGGCGGCCGCCGCTCGCCTCGCGTTACGCGCTGACCGCGGCGGCCTGCATGGTCACGCACAATCTCGTCATGATCGCGGGGGACGCGGCGGGCATCGTCATGCCGGTGGCGGTCCTGCTCTCTTTCTGCCTCTGCGTCCTGCTCGGCTTCTTCCTGCACAGCCGCTACACGTTTGCGGTCGCGGGAGACGCGCGCAGCCTGCTGCGCTACACCGTCGCCATGGCCGCCAACGTCCCGCTCACCATCGTCCTGCTCTGGCTGTTCCTCGTCTCGCTGCACCTGCCGATGGCGGCGGCGTCGCCGGCGGCGACCCTCGTGCTGCTGGTCGTCAACTTCTTCGCGAGCCGCTGGGCGATTCTCGGCGGCCGCCGGCAGGGGCGTCCCGCATGAGCCCGGCGCCCACCGTCTCGACCGACCAGGTCGCCGCGAGCCTCAGCCCGCACCTCGCCGTCTACCGGCACAAGCGCCCGGGCTATCAGACGGTGATGCTGAACAGCCTGCTCTCGCTCTGGCGCGGGCCGCACCGCCGGCTGCTCGATATCGGCGGCGGCACCGGCGTGATCGGCCAGTGCATACACGATCTCTTCCCGGTGGATTCGGTGACGGCGATCGACGTCGTCGACCGCTTCTGCCCCGGCCTCACCATCGAGGTCGCCACCTATGACGGCGCGCGGCTGCCTTATGCCGACGGCAGCTTCGACGCGGCGACCCTCAACAACGTGATCCATCACATCCCGGTCCCGGTCCGCCCGGCCTTGTTCCGCGAGATCGCGCGGGTCGTGGACGGACCGCTCTACATCAAGGACCATGAGGCGGCGGGGCGGCTGGACCATGCGCGGCTGTCGGCGCTGGACTTCATCGGCAACATCCCCTTCGGCGGCATGGTCCGGGCCGACTATCTGACCGCCGTGGACTGGCGGGCGCTCGCCGCCGCGTCCGGCTACCGGATCGCCGAGACCGGCCGGGCGTCGCGCTACCGGCACGGTCCCTATGCCTGGTTGTTCCCGAACCGCCTGGAAATCACGATGCGCTGGGAGCGCGGCTAGCGCGGATCGGCGGACAGGATGCGGCTGCTTACCGTCACCCATTTCTACGAGGAGCATGGCGGCGGCATCGAGCGCGTCGCCGGCCAGCTCAACCGGCAGCTGAAGGCGCTGGGGCACGAGACGATCTGGGCGGCCAGCGAAAGCGATACGCCGCCCGCGCCGGACACGGCCGAGCCGGTGCCGCTGCGCTGCGTCAACACTATCGAGCGGCTGACCGGCCTGCCCATGCCGATTCCGAGCCCGGGAGCGCTGCGCAGGCTGGGCCGGGCGGTCGCCGAATGCGACGCGGTCATCATCCATGACGCACTCTATGCGACCTCGGTTGCGGCGCTGCGCGCGGCGCGGCGGCGGGGGAAGCCGGTTCTGCTGGTCCAGCATATCGCCGCCATCCCCTTCCGGAGCCGGATCATGCGCGGCGTGATGGGGCTCGCCAACCGGATGGTGAGCCGGCCGATGCTGAAGGCAGCCGACCAGGTGATCTTCATCAGCGGCACCACCGCCGCCTATTTCGAGGGCGTCCGCTTCAGACGGCCGCCGGTCCTCGCCTTCAACGGTGTCGACGTCGGGCTTTTCCGCCCCGCCGGGCCGGGCGAGAAGGCTGCGGCCCGGGCGGCGCACGCGCTGGCCGCCGACGGTCCGGTCGCCCTGTTCGTCGGCCGCTTCGTCGAGAAGAAGGGCCTCAACGTGCTGCGCGCGCTCGCTGCGGCCAGGCCGGACGTCCTCTTCGTCCTCGCCGGCGGCGGGCCGATCGATCCGGCCGGCTGGGGCCTTTCCAATGTCGCAGTACGCCAAGGACTGGCGGGGGAGCGGCTGGCCAGCCTCTACCGCGCCGCCGACGCCTTCGTGCTGCCAAGCGTCGGCGAGGGCTATCCTTTGGTCGTGCAGGAAGCCTTGGCGAGCGGCCTGCCGATCCTGTGCGGCGCCGAAAGCGCGCGCGCCGATCCCGCGGCTGCGCCTTTCCTCACCGGCCTTCCCGTCGATCTCAACCGGCCCGAGGCCACGGCAACCGCCTTTGCGACCGCGCTTGATGCGGCGCTCGCCGCCCCGGCCAATCCAGGCGCGGCCGTCTTCGCGCGGGATCGTTATTCCTGGGAGGGCGTGGCCCGGCGTTACGAGGCCGCGATCCGGGCGCTGACCTAGTCGCCGAGCGGAAGCGGCGTCCCGCAGCGGGCCGCCTGAACCGCCGAGGGCGGGGCTTGCGCGCCCTCGGGAAGCGCGGGAGGAAGGCCGGCGCGCTGCCCGTGACGGACGTCGAAAATCTCGACCCGATAGCGCCGGCACAGATCGCGGACCTGGGCCGCGTTCAGCCGGTTGCCGGCCAGGATCTTCGGCCGGTTCGACAGATCGGGCGCGTTGCGGACGAGGTCGTTGGCCATGCCCCAGGGCCAGTCGACCAGCACGACATCCGCAGGCGAGCGCGCGATCATCGCATAGGCGCGGCGCATCGGCGCCACATATTCCGCGGCGTGCTGCAGGTGCATCGGCAGAATGAGCAGAAGGCTCATCGCCGAGCCGGCCGCCAGGACGAACTCCCGCCGGCGCCCTTCGGCGACCAGCGTGTTCCAGCCATAGCCGGCGAGGAGGACGAGGCTGCCAATCAGGCCGTGCACATAGCGATAGCCCCAGCCCAGCCCCTGCCAGGGCAGCAGCAGCATCATCGCCGCGATCGTCAGCAGCAGTCCGGCGGCCAGCGGCCGGGCGATGCCCTCGCCGCGCCGGACCGCGCGCCAGGCGAGGATAAGGAAGGGCAGCAGCACCACGTTCTGCCAGGAGAGCGCACGCAGGAGATTGAACCCGGTGAGCGCGATCGCCGAGGGCTGGATCGAGCCGAGCAGGTCGGCCAGGCGGGCAAGCAGATAGGGGAGCCCGCTCGCCCCCGCCTGACCGCCCATGGCGGTCGATCCGGCGAGGAGCAGCTGCCAGTAACAGGCCCAGAACAGGCCGATCATGGCATAAGCGAGCAAATAGACCGCGCAGCGCCGCCGCTGGCCCGTCCACCACATCCGCGCCACGAAGGGCAGGACGAAGAGCGGGTGGAAGAGCAATTGATGCAGGCCGGTCGCCACGAAGCCGGCGGCCAGCGCTCCAACGTCCCCCTTCCAGTCTTCGCGGAGGAAGCTCCAGAGCCAGAGGAGGTTGAAGGCGAGATGCGCGCTCATCGCATAGGGCGTCATCGCCATGGTCAGGAACTGGGCTGAGCTCGCCATCAGCAAAGCTGCGACGAGCGCAGGGCCCGGCGTTTCGGGCCAGAGGCGGCGGCCGATCCGATAGACGGCCAGCACCGAGACGGCGGCGAGGATGGGGTTCGTCCACTCCTCCCCGACGGTGAGCGAGGCAAGCGCCCGCAGCGCCGCGTTGCCGGGCAGATAGGCCGACAGCCAGCCGGCCTGGCTGGGGATGGGCAACATGAAATCGGGCATCAACGCGCCGGCGAAGGCCTGCCACTCGGGGGGCACCGGGGCGATCAGCATGCCCCGGGAGATGAAGGCCGCGTCGAAATCGGCGAGGATCTCGTCCCGCGTCACCGCAAAATCGCCGAAGATCAGCCACGTCCCGGCGAAGGCCAGGGCCAGCACCGCAAGCGCCAGGGCAAGGAGGAGCATCGCCGGTCGCCCGAGCCGCAAGCCGGGCAAGGCCAAAGGGCGAACCGCCAGGGCGAGGAGCAGCGCGCCGGCCGGAATCAGGGCGGGCAGATCGTCCTGGCGGAACAGGTCGACGGTGAAGCCGCCATGGCGGAACAGCACGAACATCACGCCCGCCGACAACAGAATCAGCGCCGCGGCCGCCCTCAGGGCCGCGCCTAGCCGCCGGTCCGCAGCTTCGGGTTTCGCGATCAGCTCAGGCATGGTCGCTGCTCCCCGATCTCGCCGCCGCGCTCACCGCCCGACTCGCGGCGTCGCCACCGGCGGGCCGCAGTTCAGCCGGTCGAGCATCGCCGCACGCGCCAGGTCCGGCTCGCCGCCGGGCGGGATGCCGAACGCCAGGCCCTCCCGCACCCCGAACCGCTCGACCCGAAAGCTGCGGCAGAGCGCGGCCAATTGGGGCGCGGGCAGGGATACGACGTAGACGATCTTGGGCCGATTGGAGAGATCGGGCGCATTGCGCACCAGATCTTCGGCGAAGAGCAGCCCGGCATCGTCGACGAGGACGATTTCGGCAGGGCTCGCGCGGATCGCGGCATAAGCCGCGCGGTAGGGTGCGACGAAATCATGCGCCTGGCGGAGGTGCCAGGGAAGGATCAATGCGAGGCTGACGAGCGTCCCGGCGGCAAGCGCGCCGCGGAGGCGCGCCGCGGCCGGGCCGTCGGCAAGCGCCTTCCAGCCATAGCCGGCGAGCAGGCAGAAGCTGCCGATGCACCCGTGCAGGTAGCGATAGCCCCAGCCGTGGCCCTGCCAGGGCAGGAGGATCGCCATCGCGAGCAAGGTGAGGAGGATGCCGCCGGCGAGCGGACGCGCCACGCCTTCGCCGCGGCGGATCAGCGGCCAGGCAAGCAAGGCGAGGGGCAGGAGCAGGATGTTCTGCCAGGAGACGAAGCGCGCGAGATTGAGCGCCATCAGCCCGAAGCCGGCGAGGTCGATCGCCTGCAGCTGCGTCAGGACCCTGGCGATCAGGAAGGACAGGCCGCCTGACCCCCCGGCGGCGCCCGCACCGGCATCCGTGCCGGCAAGGACGATCTGCCAGTAGGAAGCCCAGAACAGCCCGATCAACGCATAGGCTGCGAGATAGAGGAGGGCGCGCCGTCGCTGCCCTGCGAACCAGAGCTGGGCGAGGAAGGGAAATGCGAACAGGGGGTGGAAGAGCAATTGATGCAGGCCCGTACCGAGGAAGCCGAACAGGATCGCGCCGGCATCGCCCCTCTTGTCGTTGCGCAGGAAGCACCAGAGCCAGAGCAGGTTCACCGCCAGATGCGCGGCCATGGCGTAGGAGGTCATCGCCATGGTCAGGAACTGGGCGGAGCTGACCAGCAGCAGGACCGGGATCAGAGCCGTGCCTTTGGCCCCTGGCCAGAGCCGAAGGCCGATCCGGTAGAGCGCGCCTGCCGAGAGCGCGGCGAGTAAGGGATTGATCCACTGGGTGCCGATGCTCAGCTGACCGAGCGCGCGGAGCGCGGCATTGCCGGGGAGGTAGGCGGAGAGCCAGCCCACCTCCGGCGACAGAGGCAGCATGAATCGCGGCATCAGGGCGTGGCTGTAGCCCTGCCACTCCGGCGGGATCGCCTCGTAGAGTCGGCCGGTGGCGAGGATGAGGGAGTCGAAATCGGCGCAGATTTCGTCGCGCGTCAGCGCGTAGCCGCCGAACACAAGCCAGGTCCCGAGCCAGGCGGCCAGCAAGGCGAACAGCGCCGCCGCGACAACGACGAAGGCCGGCTTGACCCGTATCGGCGCCAGCGCGGGCAGCCGCCAGGAAAGCAGAAGCAGGAGCGACGCGCCGGCGATGAGGATCGCGAGATCCTGCGTGCGGAAGAACAGCACTGCGAGATTGTTGCCGCGCAGCGCCAGACACAAGCCTGCGGCCAGCAACGTGCCGGCGCCGGTCTTCAGCAGCATTCGCGACAGCCGGAGGCTGTCGCACTCCGAGGTCATTCCGCGGCGCGGCTGAGATGCCATTCCGGCGCCTCGTCCAGCGTGTGCAGCCGGCGCTCTTCCTCAAACATATAGTCCCAGGTCATCGGAATCGCGTCACGGCGCTTCACATATTGCAGCTGCCAGTTGACCAGCCCGCCATAGCGGAAGGCGGCTTCGGCGCCGGCCAGGTAGAATTGCCACATGCGGAAGAAACGCTCGTCGTAGAGCTCGGTGATCTCCGCCTGATGCGCCATGGTCCGGTAATACCATTCCTCGAGCGTCAGCGCGTAATGGTAGCGCACCGCCTCCACGTCGGTGACGATGAAGCGGTGCTTCTCCGCCTGGGTGACCAGCTCCGACAAAGCCGGGATATAGCCGCCCGGGAAGATATATTTGCGGGTCCATTTGTCGGTCAGGCCGGGCCCGCCCATGCGGCCGCAGCAGTGCGAGAACATGATCCCGTCGGGCTTCAGCAGCTCATAGGTCTTGGCGAAGAAGCCGGCATGGTGCGGCGTGCCGAGATGCTCGATCAGGCCGACGCTGGTGATCCGGTCGAACTGCCCCTCGACGTCGCGATAGTCGAGCAGCTCGAACTTCACCTTGTCGTCGACGCCGAGCGCCTTCGCCCGCTCGTTGGAGAATTCGATCTGGTCGGGAGCCAGCGCGATGCCGAGCACCTCGCAGCCATAATGGCGGTGCAGATAGAGAGCGAGGCCGCCCCAGCCGCAGCCGATGTCGAGCACCTTCATGCCGGGCTTGATGTTCAGCCGCGCGGCGATGTGCGCCTTCTTGTCGAGCTGGGCCTGTTCGAGGCTGTCGGTGGGGTCGCGATAATAGGCGCAGGTATATTGCCGGTCCTCGTCGAGGAAGAGCTCGTAGAGCCGCCGGGTGAGGTTGTAGGTATGCTCGGCGTTGCGGCGCGAGCGGCTGCGCCAGTTGATCTGGTCGAGCTTGCCGGTGATGAAATTGGCGCTGCGCGTGATCGGCCCCTTGGGCTTCAGCGCGCCGGGCTTCTCGAAGGGCGCATTGTAGCGGATCAGGAGGACGAGGTCGCGAATGTCGCTGGGCGGCTCGATAACGAGGCGCTTGTCCATATAGGCCTCGCCGGCGCCGACGCGCGGGTCTTTGGCGATGTGCCAGGCGGCGCCCTTGTCGGTCAGCCGGGCCCGGACCGGACCGTGATTGGGGTCGGGCGCGCCGTAGCGATATTCCTTCCCGTCATGGTTGGTGACGATCAGCTCACCCTTCTTGATGAGCTTCTTCAGCATCTTATCAAGCAGCCACATATGTCCGCTAGTCCCCTGTTTTCGCGGCGCAGTCAGCGCATAAGCAGGGTCGAGGTCAAGGAGAAAGGCAATGATGACGGTAAGCGAGGCGGTAACGGCCCGCCACTCGGTCCGGGCCTTTCTCGACCGGCCGGTGCCGCGCGAGACGATCGCGGAGATGCTGACGCTGGCTGCCCGCGCGCCCTCGGGCGGCAATCTCCAGCCCTGGCAGGTGGACGTGCTGACCGGCGCCGCGCTCGGGGCGCTCAAGGAACGCGTCGCCGCCAGCCTCGCGGCCGGCCCGGCCGGCGAGGGCACCGAGTTCGACATCTATCCACGCGCGCTGGGCGAACCCTGGCGCGGCCGCCGCTTCGCCTCGGGCGAGCAACTTTATGCAGCGCTCGGGATCCCGCGCGAGAACCGGCCGGCGCGCCTCGCCCAGTTCGCGAGGAATTTCGACGGGTTCGGCGCCCCGGTGCTGCTGCTCTTCTCGCTCCCGCGCCATTTCGGCCTGCCGCAATGGGCGCATCTCGGCATGTTCATGCAGAATGTGATGCTGCTCGCGGCCGAGCGCGGGCTCGCCACCTGTCCGCAGGAGGCCTGGGCGCTGGTGCACAGGACGGTCGGGGAGGTGCTCGGCCTGGAAGAGGACCGGCTTTTCTATTGCGGCATGGCCTTGGGCTTCGCCGACACGGCCCATCCGGTGAATGGCTGGCGGACGGAGCGGGTGCCGGTCGGGGAGTTTGCGCGCTTCGAAGGCTTCTAGGCGAGCGCCGCCTGCTTCTCCTCGGCGATCCGGTCCAGCTCGGCACGGCTCTTCTTCTCGGCCGCGGACTTGAGCTGGCCGCAGGCGGCCATGATGTCGCGGCCACGCGGGCGTCGAATGGGCGCCGAAATCCCGGCCTCGAACACGATCTCGGAGAAGCGCTTCACCCGCGCATCGTCCGAACATTCGTAGGCCGCGCCGGGCCAGGGGTTGAACGGGATCAGGTTCACCTTAGCCGGCAGCCGGTATTTGCGGATCAGCCGCACGAGCTCGCGCGCATCCTCGTCGCTGTCATTCTTGTCCTTCAGCATCACATATTCGAAGGTGATGCGCCGGGCATTGTTGGCGCCGGGATAGGCGGCGCAGGCGGCGAGCAATTCCTCGATGCCATATTTGCGGTTCAGCGGCACGATCTCATCGCGAACCTCCTTGGTCACCGCGTGCAGCGAGACGGCGAGGTTCACCCCGATCTCCTCGCCGGCGCGGGCCATCATCGGCACTACGCCCGAGGTCGAGAGCGTGATCCGGCGCCTCGACAGGCCGAGCCCGTCGCCGTCCATGACGATCTTCAGCGCGTCGCGGACATTGTCGAAATTGTAGAGCGGCTCGCCCATGCCCATCATGACGATATTGGAGAGCATCCGCCCCTCGGGCTGGGACGGCCATTCCTCGAGCGCGTCGCGGGCGAGCATGACCTGGCCGACAATCTCGCCCGGGTTGAGGTTGCGGACGAGGCGCATCGTCCCGGTATGGCAGAAGCGGCAGTTGAGCGTGCAGCCGACCTGGCTGGAGACGCAGAGCGTGCCGCGGTCGGCGTCGGGGATGAAGACCATCTCGAAATCGTGGCCGTCGTCGGTCTTCAGCAGCCATTTGCGGGTGCCGTCGGTCGAGACCTGCTCGACGACCACCTGGGGCCGGGCGATCGCGAAGCGCTCGGCGAGCCAGGCGCGCTGCGGCCTGGCGATGTCGCTCATCGTCTCGAAGCTGGTGGCGCCGCGATTGTAGATCTGGTGCCAGAGCTGCTTGGCGCGCAGCTTGGCCTGCCGCTCGTCGAGGCCGGCCGCGGCCAGCTGCTCGCGGATCTGCGCCCTGGAAAGGCCGATCAGGTTGACGCGCGCGCCGTCGGCCGCGGCCTCGGGGCGCGGCACAGGGACCGGGTCGATATGACCGGGAATGGGCATGGCGGCTGTCATGAGGCGGCCCATGTAGGTGAAAGCGGGCGGAATTTCCACCCGCCCTCGATTCGGCGCCGGCTTCAGCGTCGCGGGGCGCAGGCGATGGCGGCGGCGTCCATAGCGGTGGCGGCGCCGCGCAGGCGGTAGAGGTCGCGGACCGCCAGGCCGTCGGTCGAGCGGGTCTCGACGACGAGGTCGATGCCGGTGCGCATCGCCGTCTGGATCTCGGCGTCGGCCTGCCCGTCGGCCGCCCAGGCGTCGCGGCCGCCGCCCGTCAGCTGGAAGGTCCGGCCGTCAATCCTGAGCAGCACCGCCGAGCCGGTGCGCTTCTCGCGGCTGAGGCGGATGTGGAGCTGGCCGCCGCGCCGGCCGGGCCAGATTCCGATCGAGGCGAAGGGCTGCCAGCCCTGCGCTTCCGGCGCCTGCCAGGGCTGGGTGATCGCATAGCAGCGCGCGCCGTCGCGGAACGCCGCCCAATTGCCGAAGGCGCCGAGCGATTGCGGCTGCGCCAGGGCGGGGGCCGCGAGACCGGGGAGGATAAGGGCGAGGATCAGCCGGCGCATCATCCGCACAGCAAAGCGCGGCCTGTGGCATGCTGGCAACAGAAAATCCCGTTTAGCTCCGGTTCATGCAACCTCCGCCACCCCTCTTCGCTGTCCCGGCGGTTCCCATTGCCCGGGACGTGTAAAATGGAGTTGAGTATGCGTAAGTTTGCGATCGCGGCCGCTTTGCTGGCCGGCACAATAGCCACCCCCGCTCTGGCCCAGGACAATAACAATCTCGGCGGATTCCGCGTCGAGGGCCTGATCGGCTACGACCATCCCAGCATCCAGGACGAGAATGCGGACGGCATCGCCTATGGCGTGGGCGTCGGCTACGACTTCCAGGCCGGCAATGCCATTTTCGGTATCGAGGCCGAGGCGATGGACAGCAGCGCCGACGAGACCGTGACGGGCGCCGTCCTGCCGGGCGACACGCTGGGCGTACGCGCCGGTCGCGACCTCTATGTCGGCGGCCGCGCCGGCTTCGGGATCGGCGGCAACAGCCTCATCTACGCCAAGGCGGGCTACACCAATGCCCGCGTCCGGGTGGATTATGAGGACGGCACCGCCGGCACGGTGAATGACTTCACCCTCCGCACCAATCTCGACGGCATCCGCGCCGGCGCGGGCGTGCAGATCGGGCTCGGCTCGAACGCCTATCTGAAGACGGAATATCGCTATTCCAACTATCAGGACGGCGTCGACCGGCACCAGGTCGTCGGCGGCCTCGGCTTCCGCTTCTAGGCGAAGTCCCAGCGAACAGAAGGGCCGGGCGGAGACGTCCGGCCCTTTTTTGTGCGCCCCTTCGGATACTGCGGGTTTTCCAGGGCCGCGACGTCACCCCATGGAAGGGAGAGATGTCGATGCGGAAACTTGCCTTGCTTGCCCTGCTGGCCGGGAGCGCCGCCACGCCGGCCGTCGCCCAGGAGCCCGCAGCCCATGGCGGCCTGCGGGTCGAGGCCCTCGTCGGCTATGACAATATCGGTGCGGACGGCGTGACCGCGGACGGGCCGGTCTACGGCCTGGGCCTCGGCTATGATTTCCAGGCCGGTAGCCTGGTCGCCGGCCTCGAGGCGGAGGCCAGCGATTCCGGCGCGGACGAGTGTAGCCAGTCCGCCGACCCTGCCGCCCGATGGCGGTGCGTGGCCGGCGGCCGCGATCTCTATGCCGGCGGCCGCATCGGCGTGGCCGTCGGGACCCGCGCCCTGCTCTATGCCAAGGCCGGCTATGCCAACAGCCGCGTCACGGCCGTCCCCGTGGTCACGGTGCCGGTCTTTCCCCCGCCGGACTTCCGGCGCGAACTCGACGGCATCCGTGCCGGCGCCGGCGTCGAGATCGGCCTGACGGCGCGCCTCTTCGTGAAGACCGAATATCGCTACACCAATTACGAGGACGGGTTCGACCGTCACCAGCTGGTCGGCGGGATCGGACTGCGCTTCTAGACAAGGCTTTTCGCCGGATTGAGGGGCCGGGCGGCGACGCCCGGCTTTTTTCATGCCCGCGCCGGACGCTTCGTCGCGCGGGTCGCCATGTTCGTCATCATCGTCGCGCCGATTTGCGGCTTCGTCTCAGCCGCGTGGCGGGCGGCGCCCGGCTGGTGTCTTGGGCCGCCAACACGGATCGGCGACCCGCCGGTCGGTGTATTCGAAAACCAAAGGCTGCCCCGACCAGGGGCCTGTTCCAGGGAGTATCGTAATGCGTAAGATTATCCTTTCGGCCCTTGCCGGCACCGCCGCCCTCGCCGCCACGCCTGCCTTCGCGCAGGACGATGCGCAGGCCTTCAACGGCGGCCATGTCGAGGCGATCACGGGCTACGACCATATTTCGGACGGCGACGACGGCATCCTCTACGGCATCGGCGCCGGCTACGACTTCCGCATCAACAATGTCGTGCTCGGCATTGAGGGCGAGGTCCTGGAGTCAACCGCCGGCGACTGCCTCGGCAATCTCTGCGTCGACGCCGGCCGCGACTTCTACATCGGCGGCCGCATCGGCGCCGTCGTGGCGCCGCGCGTCCTCGTCTACGGCAAGGTCGGCTATTCGAACGCCCGCGTCGAGGTCACGCAGGGCAATGTCGAGGACCATGCCAACCTCGACGGCATCCGCGCCGGCGCCGGCGTCGAGTGGCAGTTCCGCAACTCGCCGCTGAGCGTGCGCGCCGAATATCGCTACACGAACTACGAGCTGGGCGTGGAGCGGCATCAGGGCACCCTGGGTCTGGCCTTCCGCTTCTGAGCGGCAAGCGACAAACCACCCAGAAGAGGGGGCCGGGGCGAGATGCTCCGGCCCCTTTTTTCATGCTGGCGGCCCCTCGCAAGCATCGCTATCGTCCCTCGTCCAAATCACCAAGAAATGCGCGCGAAGCAGGGGTAATCGATGAAGGCGACGATCGAGCGGGCTACGCTTCTCAAGGGCCTGGGCCATGTCCACTCGGTGGTGGAGCGGCGTAACACCATCCCGATCCTCTCGAACGTGCTGATCGAGGCCGAGGAAGATGGCGGCCTCCGCCTGATGGCGACCGACCTCGACCTGCAGATCAACGAGCGGGTCGAGGCGAACGTCTCGGACCCCGGCGCCACGACGGTGCCCGCGCACACCCTGTTCGACATCGTCCGCAAGCTGCCCGAGGGCAGCCAGGTCGAGCTGATCGCGGCCGAGGGCCGGATGCAGGTCAATGCCGGCCGCGCCCGTTTCACCCTCTCCACCCTGCCGCGCGACGACTTTCCCGTGATCGCCGAGGGCGACCTGCCGACCGCGTTCGAGCTGCCGGCGGCGACCCTGCGCCAGATCATCGACAAGACGCGCTTCGCCATCTCGACCGAGGAGACGCGCTACTATCTGAACGGCATCTACCTGCACGTCTCCGACGAGGCGCAGCCGGTGCTGAAGGCGGCGGCCACGGACGGCCACCGCCTCGCCCGCGTCACCGTGCCGCGGCCCGACGGCGCGCAGGGCATGCCCGGCGTGATCATCCCGCGCAAATGCGTCGGCGAGCTGCGCAAATTGCTCGACGAGGTGGACGGCACGGTCCAGGCCTCCCTGTCGGAATCCAAGATCCGCTTCGGCCTCGGCACCGCCGTGCTCACCTCCAAGCTGATCGACGGCACCTTCCCCGACTACAGCCGGGTCATCCCGACCGCGAACGACAAGCTCCTGAGGCTCGACCCGGAGAGCCTCAGGGAGGCGGTCGACCGCGTCTCGACCATCGCCAGCGAGCGCACCCGCGCGGTCAAGATGTCGCTCGACCGGGACCGCGTCACCCTGTCGGTCACCTCGCCCGAGAACGGCACGGCCTCGGAGGAGATCCCCGCCGATTATGGCGCGGACGGCATCGAGATCGGCTTCAACGCCCGCTACCTGCTCGACATTCTCGGCCAGATCGAGGGCGACGTGATGGAGGTCCATCTCGCCGACGCGGCCGCGCCGACCCTGCTCAGGGAGAATGACAAGGCGCCCGCGCTCTACGTGCTGATGCCGATGCGGGTCTGACCGGGCCCCGCAAGGAGTCAGAATCATTGACTTTTCGGAGGGCGGTGCCTAGGTCGCGCGCTTTCCGGAATTTCCGTCTTTCAAGTGGAGCAGCCGCATGGCGCGCGTAACCGTCGAAGATTGCGTCGACAAAGTCCCCAACCGTTTCGACCTCGTCCTGCTCTCTGCGCAGCGGGCGCGGCAGATTTCGGGCGGCGCCGAGCTCACCATCGACCGCGACCGGGACAAGAATCCCGTCGTCGCGCTGCGCGAGGTCGCCGAGGAGACGATCAAGCCGCGCGATCTCGAGGAGGCCCTGGTCGGCAGCCTGCAGCGCGTGCAGGTCGACGAGGACGATGTCGCGGACGAGGTCGGCTCGCTGAGCCAGTCGGCCGAGGCCTTGCGCCTCACCGCCGCGGCCCCGCAGCGCAACAACAATGCGGGCGCCGATTACGACGGCTGATTTTCCGCCGTTTCCGCTGGTTTAATTTCGGCGCCGGAACCTCGACAGGGTTCCGGCGTTCCCTTATACTTGGCGGGCCTCGGCGCGGAGCCGGGTGCTGTCCGGGACAGGGAGCAAGATAATGAGAAAATTTGTGGGGTTACTTGCAGCTGCCGGGATGGCGGCTGCTCCAATTGCGGCAAGCGCTCAGGATGCGAGCGCGCTTTCGATTCGGGCCGCGGCGCCGATGTTCTCGGGGCTCAGTCTCCTTCAGGATGACGAAGAGAGCAATGGCGGCGGCAGCACGGCCGTGATCCTCGGCGTGGTGCTGATCGTCCTGATCGGCGTTGCCGCGATCAGCGGCAGCAACAGCGAGCCTTCGAACAGCCCCTAGGCGGGAGAGCCCCGGGCGGGCGCTGCGGCGCCCCCCGGCAGGTCCCCACGATCAAGCCATTCCAGCTCGGCGAGGTCCAGCACGCGGCCATCGGCGGCGTGCACCGCCATTTGCGCGACCGGGTGCCGGCTCATCCGGTCGACCAGGACCGGGTTGCTCGGGCTTCCTGAAATCCATTTGTCCCCCCACTGCCTGAGCGCGATCAGGGCGGGCAGCAGGTCCCGGCCCTTGTCGGTGAGCCGGTAGGCCACCTTGCGCCGGTCGGCCGGATCCGGCTCGCGCGCCAGGATGCCGTGCTCGACCAGCCGGCCGAGCCGGTTGGACAGGATGTTCCTGGCAATGCCCAAGGTCGCCTGGAACTCCTCGAAATGGGCGAGGCCATTGAAGGCGGCGCGGAGGATCAGGAAGGACCAGCGCTCGCCTACCGCCTCCAGCGCGGCCGGAAGCGCGCAGGTGCCGAGGATCGCCTTGCGATGATCGGGACGGATCATGACCGCCAGCTTACGCTGTTTTGCAACATTGTCATCCTCGTCGGGCGCGGCGCCCCGGGATGGAGCAATTTGCGTTGCGAATCGATACTCACACTCATATAGATTGCATATCGAAACCAAATCCGGGAATCACCCTCATGCTCCGCTTCGCCGTCCTTTCGCTCGCCCTCCTGCCCGTGCCCGCGCTCGCGGCGGGCTTCCAGGCGGAAACCAGCTCGCGCCCGGCGCAGGCGCGCTTCGTCGCGCGGGATTCGATCTGGCGCTGCACGGAGAATAGCTGCGTCTCGACCAACGAAACCGCGACCCGGCCGGCGATCGTCTGCGCCGCTCTGGCCCGCCAGGTGGGGGCGCTGCGCAGCTTCAGCGCCAATGGCCGCGCCTTCGGCGCCGAGGAATTGCAGGCCTGCAACGCCCGCGCGCGCTGAGCGGGCGGCCGCCGTTTTTGGTTGCCCCCGAGAGCGCCTGACACCATTTTAGGTCCGTGCTCAGGCAATATGAACTCGTCGAGAAGGTAAGGGGCTACGATCCCGACGCCGATGAGGCGCTGCTCAACCGCGCCTATGTCTTCTCGATGAAGGCGCACGGCTCGCAGACCCGGGCGTCGGGCGATCCCTATTACAGCCACCCGATCGAGGTGGCGGGCATCCTCACCGACCTGCATCTCGACGACGAGACGATCGTCACCGCGATCCTGCACGATACGATCGAGGATACGCTGGCGACCCCGGCCGAGATCCGCAAATTGTTCGGCAAGAACGTCGCCCGCCTCGTCGACGGCGTCACCAAGCTCTCCAAGATCGAGGCGCAGAGCGAGAGCCAGCGCGCCGCCGAGAATCTGCGCAAGTTCCTGCTCGCCATGTCGGACGACATCCGCGTGCTGCTGGTGAAGCTCGCCGACCGGCTGCACAACATGCGCACGCTCCACCATCTCAAGGATCCCGAGAAGCGCCGCCGGATCGCCCGCGAGACGATGGACATCTATGCCCCGCTGGCGGAGCGGATCGGCATGTACGAGTTCATGACCGAGATGCAGACGCTCGCCTTCCGGGAGCTGGAGCCGGACGCCTTCGCCTCGATCACCAGGCGGCTCGAGCGGCTGAACGAGGGCGGCGGCGGCGACCTCATCCAGCGCATCGGCCGCGGCATCAGGGCGCATCTCGAGGCGAACGGCGTCGAGGCCGAGGTCACGGGGCGCGAGAAGCATCCTTATTCGATCTGGCGCAAGATGGAGGAAAGGCACGTCAGCTTCGAGCAGTTGTCCGACGTCATGGCCTTCCGCTGCATCGTCGGATCGGTCGAGGAATGCTACCGGACGCTCGGCCTGATCCACCAGCGCTGGCACGTCGTTCCCGGGCGCTTCAAGGACTTCATCTCGACCCCCAAGCGCAACGGCTACCGCTCGATCCACACCACGATCATCCATGACGAGCAGATGCGGATCGAGATCCAGATCCGCACCCGCGAGATGCATGCCCAGGCGGAGCACGGCCTCGCCGCACACTGGGCCTATAAGGAAGGCGCGCCGATCGCGACCGCGGAGCACCCCTGGATCAACGATCTGGTCGAGATCCTCGACCATGCCGGCAGCGCCGAGGAGCTGCTCGAACATACCCGGATGGCGATGTACCAAGACCGGATCTTCGCCTTCACCCCGAAGGGCGAGCTGATCCAGCTGCCCAAGGGCGCGACGCCGGTCGATTTCGCCTATGCCGTGCATACCGACCTCGGCGACCAGACGGTCGGCGCCAAGATCAACGGTCGGGTGATGCCGCTCAGGACCCCGCTCGACAATGGCGACCAGGTCGAGATCCTGACCTCCAAGGCCCAGCACCCGCAGCCCGGCTGGCTTTCCTATGTCGTCACCGGCAAGGCGCGGGCGAAGATCCGGCGCTGGGTGAAGTCCAAGGAGCGCGAGGAGACGGTCGCGCTCGGCCGGAAGATTTTCGACGAGATCGTCCAGCGCATGCCGGCCAAGGTCGGCTGGGAGGCGATCACCGAGGGGCTGCGCCGCCTGCACCTGCCCGACGACGACGCGCTGATGGAGGCGATCGCGCTGAAGCGGATCGACGACGTGCAGGTGATGGAGGCGCTGCTGCCCGGCTCGACGACCCGGGACGGCGTCAAGCCGCCGCCCCAGCGCACGGCCATCTCGATCAAGGGGCTGACGCCCGGCGTCGCCTTCCAGCTCGCGGAATGCTGCCACCCGATCCCCGGCGACCGGATCGTCGGCCTCCGCCGCGAGGGCGAAGGGATCGAGGTCCACACGATCGGCTGCGAGAGCCTGGCGGACGGGGTCGATGCCGACTGGGTCGATCTCGCCTGGGGCGACCAGTCGGACGGCGGCGCCGCGAAGCTGCAGGCGGTGATCAAGAACCAGCCCGGCTCGCTGGCCGTGATCGCCGGCGTGCTCGGCAGCCATGGCGCGAACATCGTCGCGATGGACCAGACCTCACGCGACCCGAGCTTCCACACCTTCCAGTTCGACCTGGAGGTGCACGACGTCCAGCACCTGATGCGGATCATCGCGGCCTTGCGGGCGACCGACGTGGTGTCGACGGCGGAGCGGCTCTAGCCGCTACATCTGCTCCACGCGGAAAATGTCCCCGTCAAAGTCGACGATGTAAAGATTGCCCGCCTGGTCGAGGCCGAAGCTGGAAACGTTGTTGATCGTGCCCGCGGTCGGGGTGAAGGCCGTGCTGCGCAGGACGAACTGGCTGCGCGGGATGGTCTGGCCGATGCTCACCCGGGCGATCGGGATCGACCAGATGTTGGGAATCCCGAAGTCGGCGAAGAAGTAATTGCCGCGCAGCGCCTCGACGGGTCCGCGGTAGACATAGCCGCCGGTGACGACGAAGCCCTCGCGCGGGCCGCCGCCGTGCAGATATTCGGCGACCGGCGGCACGAGGCTCGCATTGGGCGTGCCGTTGAACACGGTCGTGCCCTCCATGATCCGCCAGCCGAAATTGGCGCCGGCGTCGACCGGGCGCATGAGGTTGATCTCCTCGCGTGAATTCTCGCCGACATCGCCGATCCACAGATTCTGGGTGACGCTGTCGAAGCTGTTGCGGAACGGATTCCGGAGGCCATAGGCCCAGATTTCGGGCATGCCGCCGCCCGCGGCGAAGGGATTGCCGGCGGGGATCGCATAGTCGCGCAGCGGATCGGCCGGGAAGGCGTCGGTCCGCGGATCGATGCGGATGATCTTGCCGTAGAGGACGTTGGTGTTCTGCGCGTTGTTGTTGGGATCGCCGCCGCCGCCGCCGTCGCCGATCGCGGCATAGAGCATGCCGTCGGGCCCGAAATCGAGCCAGCCGCCATTATGATTGGTGAGCGGATGGGCGAGGTCGAAAATCGTATCGGCCGTCGCGGGGTTCGCCTGATCGCGATTGCCTGCAAAAGTCTGGTAGCGGCGAAGCTGGATGCGGCCGTTGGGGTCGGTCAGGAAAACGTAGAAGGTTCCCGTGGCGTTGAAGTCCGGCGCCAGCGCGAGGCCGAGGAGGCCGCGTTCGCCGACCGTCGAGATTTCGGTCGAAACGTTGAGGAAGGCGGTGGGCGCGAGGGCGCCGGTCGCGGGGTCGAGGATGCGGATGAAGCCGCCCTGCTGGACGATCAGCAGGCGTCCGCTGCCGTCCGGAATGGGGGTCAGATAGAGCGCCGAGCCGATCCCGGTGGCGATGCGGCGGACCCGGAATGCGTCCGGCCCCTGGTTGGTGACGGTGACCGCGAGATCGAGCGTGGCGCTGGTCGTGCCGTCGCTGACCGCGAGCTGCAGCTGATAGACATTGTTCGCATCCGCGTCCGTCGGATTCTCGAAGTCCGGCGGCTGTGCGAAGGAGAGGGCGCCGGCAGCGGTGATGCTGAAGGCGGCACGGTCCGCGCCGCCCGACAGCGAAAAGGTCAAGGGGTTGCCGTCCGGGTCGGTCGCCGTGGCAGTATAGATCGTACCGGTGCTGTTCTCGGCCGCATTGGCGGTTGCCGGCGAGGTGATCGCAGGCGGCTGGTTGGCCGGCGGCGGTGGCGGCGGGGTTCCGCCTCCGCCGCCACCACTGCCACCGCAGGAAGCGAGGAGCAGCGCGATGACGGCAGCGCCGAGCCGGACCGAAATGCAGGACCCGAATCCCTTCGTCATGGCCGCAAGCTTTCACTGGGAGGGTTTCGAAATCGTTGAACGCACGAAACGGTGTTTCGATGCACGGCTATGATGCGTGCAACGGCCATGATAACGCACCCGCCATGACCGAAGCCCGCGACATGACCTATGGCGACTATCTGACCCTCGACAGGCTGCTGCATGCCCAGCATCCGGTGTCGGATCATCATGACGAATTGCTCTTCATCATCATCCATCAGACCAAGGAGCTCTGGCTCAAGCAGGTCATCCACGAGCTGAAGCTGGCGCTCGCCCTGGTTCGCGACGACAAGCTCATCGAGGTGCACAAGAATCTCTCCCGCGTCTCCCGCATCCAGGCGGTGATGACGTTGAGCTGGGACGTGCTCGCCACGTTGACCCCGACCGACTATCTGACCTTCCGCCACGTGCTCGGCTCGTCGAGCGGCTTCCAGTCCGCCCAGTTTCGCGAGGTCGAATATCTGCTCGGCCTCAAGGACGGCGCCCATCTGAAGTTTCAGGAAGAGGGTTCGGAGCAGCATGACGCGCTCGCCGCAGCGCTGGCCGTGCCCAGCCTCTGGGACGAGGCCAATGCCGCGCTCGCCCGGGCCGGCTTCGCGCTGCCGGCCGGGGTGCTCGAGCGCGACTGGTCGGCGCGCTACGAGCCGAACCCCGCCGTCGAGGCCGCCTGGGCCGAGGTCTACCGCGACACCGGCCGCTATTGGGAATTTTACCAGTTCGCCGAGAAGCTCGTCGACATTGACGACAGCATGGCCGTCTGGCGGCACAAGCATGTGGTGACGGTGGAGCGGGTGATCGGCCTCAAGTCGGGCACCGGGGGCACGGCCGGCGTCCCCTATCTGCAGAAGACGATCACCAAGCGCGCCTTCCCCGAGCTCTGGACGCTCAGGACCAGGCTCTAGGCCGGGAAGGCGGCGAGCAGGTCGACATCGCCGCTGATCTCCGCCGCGCCGGCCACGTCCCACGCCGCACCGTTCGTCAGCGGCTCTCCGTCGATCATCCCCCTCGTCGCCAGCGGCACGACGACCGCGGCCCCGTGCAGCGTGCCGGCCTTCGACCACCGCTCCACGCGAAAGGCGTTGCCCGCGGCGAGCACGGGGCCGCCCGCCGGCGTGGACGGCGGTGTCCACGGACCCGGAATGGCCACGGCCACGCCCTCCTCGAGATGCAATTCACGCGGGCGGCCGTAATCGTAGAGCCGGTAGGTGAGATCGAGATTTTGCTGGATCTCGATCAGCGAGATGCCGCCGCCGATCGCATGGATGGTGCCGGCCGGGGAATAAAGCAGTTCGCCGGCGCTCACCGGCCGCCAGTCGAGCAGGGCCTCGATGCTGCCGTCCAGCGCCGCCGCGCGCAGCGCCTCGCGCGACATTTCCTGCCTCAGGCCGAGCCCGATCCGGGCCTCGGGCGCCGCGTCCAGGATGAACCAGGCCTCGTCCTTGCCGCGCGCCAAGCCCTTCGCGCGCGCCGCCTCGTCGCCCGGATGGACCTGGATGGAGAGCCGCTCGGCGGTGAACAGATATTTGACCAGCAGGGCGGCGTCCGGCGGCGGCTCGAACCAGATCTCGCCGACCGGCACGTCGCCGCCGAGCGTGGGAAAGCCGGCCGGAAGGTCGTGTCGGCCCCAGACCCGTTCGACGGGGACCGCACGCAGCCGCGCGGCGCTCATCTTAACCGTCTTTCCATGGCCTTGCTCTAGTAAGCGAGACGGGTTGCCACAAGGTTGACCCGGGCTGGTTTCCGGCCGAGAGATTCGGCGGGGAGGCCGAGGTGGCGGCACGCAAGGTTCATCTGATCGCGGCGGCGCGGCCCAATTTCATGAAGGTCGCCCCGCTCTGGCATGCCCTGAAGGCGAGCGGCGACTATGAGCCCGTCCTGATCCACACCGGCCAGCATTACGATCCGAACATGTCAGGCGCAGTCTTCGCCGATCTGAAACTGCCCGATCCGGATTTCCATCTCGGGGTCGGCTCCGGCAGCCATGCCGAGCAGACGGGCAAGGTGCTGATCGCTTACGGGGCGGTCGCCGAGGCGCACCGGCCCGACTGGCTGGTCGTGGTCGGTGACGTCAACTCGACCGTTGCCTGCGCGCTCGCCGGCACCAAGCTCGGCATCCCCACCGTGCATCTGGAGGCCGGCCTGCGCTCGCGCGACCGGCGCATGCCGGAGGAGCTCAACCGGCTGGCCACCGACGTGCTCTGCGACGTGCTCTGGACGCCCTCGCCCGACGCCGACCGCAACCTCGAGGCCGAGGGCATAGCCCGGGACCGCATCACCCGCGTCGGCAACATCATGCTCGACAGCTTCGAGATGAGCCGGCCCGAGATCGAGGCGGCGGCGATGGCCGGCACGCTCGGCCTGACGCCGGGGCGCTACGCCGTGGTGACGTTGCACCGGCCGTCCAATGTCGACGATCCCGGCCAGCTCGCCCGTCTCGCCGGGGCGCTCGGCGCGGTGCAGGCGCGGCTGCCGGTCGTCTTCCCGGTCCATCCGCGCACCGCGCAGCGGCTCGCCGCGGCCGGCCTCGACACGAGGCTTGCCGGGCTCGGTGTCAGGCTGATCGAGCCTTTGCCCTATATCGCCTTCATGAGCCTGGTGCTGGAGGCGGGCGCGGTGATCACGGATTCGGGGGGGCTGCAGGAGGAAACCACCTATCTCGGCATCCCCTGCTTCACCCTGCGCGAGAATACCGAGCGGCCGATCACCGTCGAGCAGGGCACGAACCGCCTGGCGACGCCGGAGGCGCTGCCCGGCCTGCTCGATGCGGCGCTGGCCGCCGGGGCGCCGGCGCCGGTCCGCCCCGAATATTGGGACGGGGAAACCGCCGCGCGCTGCCTCGCCGACCTCAGGGCCCGCAATGGCCGGGGCGCCTGAGCCGCTTCGCCTCCTGCTGCTGCTGCCGGCGCGGCGCCGCCGCGACTGGCACGACCGGCTCGCCGCGGCGCTGGCCGAGCGGTATGACGTCATCGCCGCCAATGTCGCTTCGCCGGCCTGTCCGGCCCTGCTGAGGGGTATGCTGGGGGTGAAGCCGGTCCCGGCGGAAGCGGTCCCCGGCGGCGATTTCGATCTCGTCATCGACCTTAGCGAGCGGGGCGAGAGCCATTCCGCCGGCGTCCTGCGGCCGCTTTACGACGGCTCGCCCGACAGTCTGGCGCTGATCGGGCGGCTGCAGCGGGGGGAATGCCCCTTGCTCGAGATCCAGGAATGCGGCAGCGGCGCGATCCCCGCCTCATCCTATGCCGCGATCGGGGACAGCGGCCGGCTGGAGGGACGGCTGGACCTCGCCGATGCGCGGTTGGAGGTGCTGCTGCTGCGGGCCGTGGCGGGCGGCGGCATCGCGCTCGCTGACCGGCCGGCGCGGATGCCCGTCACCTTCAGCGCCGCGCGGCTGCTGAGGAGCCGGGCGCGGCGGCTGGCCGCGCGCCTGCTGGCGCCGATGCGACCGAGTGCCGGACCGGTTAGGCACTGGAACATCGCGCTTCGCTATACCGACCTGCCGCCGGACGTCCGTCATTTCGACCTCGCCGCCTATGCGCCGCTGCCGGTCGACCCCGGGACCTTCTACGCGGACCCGTTCGTGGTGGAGCGGGACGGCCAGGCATGGCTGTTCGCCGAGGCTTATCCCTATGCGGCCGGGAAGGGGGTGATCGTTTGCGCGGATGTTGGCGAAGGTGCCGCGCCTTGCGACTTCCGAACCATCCTCGAACGGCCCTGGCATCTTTCCTATCCGTTTGTTTTCGAATGGGAAAATGAGACATACCTGGCGCCGGAAGGGGCCACGCATGGCGGCGTCGAAATCTACCGTGCCACGGCCTTTCCGTGGGAGTGGAGACTGGCGCATCATTTGTTGCCGGATTGGCCGCTGGTCGATGCGACCTTGTTCGAGCATGAGGGCCGGCTCTGGCTGTTCGCCGGCGCGGCGACGCGGGGCGGCTCGGACTGGGACGAGCTCTTCGCCTGGCACGCCCCGGCGCTGGCCGGCCCCTGGACCCCGCACCGGCTGAACCCGATCAAGTCGGACTGCCGCAGCGCGCGGCCGGGCGGACGGCCGCTCCGCATCGGCGGGCGGCTGCTGCGCCCGGCCCAGCGCTGCGAGCGCGCCTATGGCGAGGCGCTGGCCTGGCTGGAGATCCGGACCCTGACCCCGGATGCGTTCGAGGAGGTCGAGGTCTCGCTCTGGCGCGCCGGGGTCGACGGCCGCAGCGGCCCGCACGGCGCCGACCTGGGCAGCCGCCTCCGCGCGGTGGACTTCCGGAGCCTGCTGGGCCCCCTGGAAAATGCCTGGCCCTAGTTCGGCGAGGGGAAGATGCCCTGCAGCGCGATGATGAAGCTCAGCGTCAGATAGGGCATCATATTGTTGTGCGGCTGGCTGCCGCCGACATTGGTCACCGCGTTCGGCGCCATCGCGCCGAGATTGGTCGGGTTGCCGTAGAGATTGAGCGCGGAGGTCTGCCCGCCCTGCAGCGAGGCGATGCTCGGCGCGAGGAACTTGTTCGTGCCCGCGGCGCCGGGGACCGAATTGGCAGCGGTGGCGGCCACTGCCGCGGTGCCCGCCTGCATGGCGTGAACGTGGGTCGGCATCGTCTGCTGCGTGATCGTGACCGAGGTCGAGCCGGCCGCCTCGCCGAGCGTGTGCCCCGACCCGACATGGATCGGCACCCGGCCGCGCAGGTTCGGCAGGGCGAAGGTGGTCTGGCCGTTGCCGCCATAAGTGGTGCCGAGCAGGGAGAAGAGCGCCTGGTTCTGGTTGATCGGCAGCAGCTGGCCGTTGCACTGCGCCCACCCCTTCGGCGTCCGATTCGGCCAGGGATTGATTTTGATCTCGGAGAGGAAGGGTTCGGACATCTTGCGGTTCCTTCAATTCGATCTGGCGACGGCTTCCGGCTGGCGGTCAGGGTCTCGCGGGGAAGATGCCCTGGAGGGCGATGCAGAAATTGAGGGTCAGATAGGGCTGCATATTATTGTGCGGCAGCCCGCCCCCGGCCGGGGAGAGCGCCTGGAAGGCCATCTGCCCGAGCGCCGGCTGGGGCGAGTTCGGGGTGTAGAAGGCGATCACGCCGGCGTCCGACCCGTTGTCCCAGATGCCCTTGGCCGGCAGCTGGCCGACCGGACTGGCGTCTTCCGGATTGGCGTCGTTGTTGCTGGCGTTGAAGATATGGGTGTGGACCGGAATCTCCGACTGGAGAAGGGTGATGCTCTCCACGCCCGACATCTCGCCGAGGTCGCGCAGGCTCAGCCCCTGGCCCTGGCCGGGCTGCATCGGCGCGCTGCCCTGCATGTCGGGCAGGGCGAAGGTCGACTTGCCGTCGCCGCCATAGGTCGTGCCCAGCAGCGAGAACAGGGCGGTGTTCTGCGACAGAGGAAGGAGCTGGCCGTTGCAGAAGGCCCAGCCGGTCGGCGCAAAGTTGAACGGGAAGATGCGCATCTCGGCGACAAATTGGTCGGACATGTCGGTCTCCGAAAATTGGGTCTCGATAAGCGTCGATCGCCGGGCTTCAGGTTTCGCTGGGGAACACCCCGAACAGCGAGATGATGAAATTGATGCACAGGAAAGGCTGCGTGTTCTCGTGCGGCTGGCTGCCGCCGGCCGGGCCGATCGTGGCCGGCGCGAGCGGCGACAGGGGCGCGTCGACGCCATAGGGCGCGGGGCTGGAGACCGGGGCGGTCACGCCGGGGACCGCGAACACCCGGCCCGTCGGCACATTGCTGTTGCCGGTGTCGCCGCTGCCGACCGCCGGATGGGTGTGCGAGGGGATCTGCTGGACGGTCAGGGTTTCCTGCTCGGTCCCGGCCATCTCGCCGATCTGGTAGGTGGTGCCGTCCGGGCCGGTGCCCTGATGGATCGGGACGCGGCTGGCGAGATTGGGGAGGTTGAAGGTTTCCTCGCCGTCACCGCCATAGGTCGTGCCGATCAGCGTGAAGAGAACGTCGTTCTCGGAGATCGGCAGGGTCTGTCCCTCACAGAACATCCAGCCATTCGGCGGGAAATTCCCGGCGAACATGCGAATCTCGCCGACAAAAGGCTGTCCCATCCGGATCCTCCTCGCAATTCAATGTGCGCGACCATGGCGGAGCGAGCGCCCTCCGCCGGATTTCCGGGTGCAAAGTGTCCCTGATTCAGCCGCCTGTCAAATGCCGCATTTACGGTTGCGTTAAACGACAAGTTACTTGCGCCGATTTCGCGAAAGCGAGTAATTGCTTAGATTTCAACAATCAAAGGACAATGTCCGACTTGATGACATGTTCGTTACTTCGGCGCGCCCCTATCGGCGGCGTTCCCCTGCACCTGTCGGAGCACCAGTTCTCATGCCGTCGCGGCGGCTTCCGACTTTGTTCCAGGTTAATCACTATTCCCGCGAGCAATATAAGAGACATAGGCTGTTCTTTGCTGGCGATGCCGGTTCGACTGTGCCATTGTGGCCGCCTAAACCTTGCGGGCCCCGGGCAGGACCCGGCGCCGGCGCCATAAAAAGGGTGGGGTTACATCATGTCGATCCGTTCGCGCATTCTCCAGTCCTACGTCCGCGCCATCGAGGGCAGTGACCCCCAGTCCTCCCGCGCCGGCCTGGCCGGCGACGAGGCCTCTGCCGCCCGCGCCGCCTTCCGCATGTCGGTCCACCCGGCCGGCGACGACACGGTGGGCTCGATCGACGTCCTGCCCAACGACCCGGGCCTGATCGGCGTGCCGACCACGCTCAGCCGGGCGCAGGTCGCGGTGGTCGGCTACAATACCGGCTTCTCGAGCGCCGGCGATCCCGCCAACACGACGAGCGACAGCCTGCAGTTCGTGATCCTGACCGCGATCGGCTCCGGCACAATCATCCGTTTCACCGACCGCGCCTGGAACGGCTCCGCCTTCGTCGCGGGCGGCGGCGACGGCTCGCTCGCCTTCACCGCGCCTTCCGACCTGGCGGCGGGAACGGTGGTCAGCCTCACCTTCAGCGGCGGCAATTTCAGCTACACGATCAACGGCGTCACCACCGCGGGCGGCAGTGCCGGCGGCTTCGACGTCAACGAGGCCGGCGACGCCATCTACGTCTATCAGGGCCCCGACGCGGACACGCCGACGACCTTCCTCACCGCGATCGAGATCGCCGACGGCAATTCCACCTTCAACGGCAACCTCACCAATACCGGCCTCACCGTCGGCACTACTGCCGTAGCCGTGCAATATGACAGCGCCGCCTATAGCGGGCCGACGACGGACGCCTTCGCCCACCTGCACAACAACAGCAGCCTGGTGGCGAACCTCCACGACAGCACCAACTGGACCGGCGACAATCATGTCAGCGGCGGCCAGGTCGGCCACGATCTGGTCGAGCAGGGGCCGTTCAACGTCGCGCCGGACCTCCAGCTCTGGTCCGCGGCCGGCGGCGGCGGCAACGGCATCGTCAGCACCAATATCGACGCGACGGTCAGTGGCGGCACGCTCGGCCACAATCTGGTGATCCGCTACACCAACGACCAGGGCGACATGGTGCAGGTGTTCGCCAACCCGCTCGACATCGCCTTCGACACCGCCGAGGGCAAGTTCTTCATCATCGATTCCACGGCGGGCGAAGACGGCAGGATCCTGCAGGGCAACATCTCCGACCTGATCGGCAACCCCAACACGCCGGTGACGACGACCCTGCTCTATTCGAGCAACCAGCCGCTCGGCAACGTGCAGTCCCAGATCCGCGACCTGCAGATCGATACGGTCAACAACCTCATCTACTTCACCCACGGCGAGCGACTGGAGAGGATCGCCTTCGACGCGGCCGGCCAGACCTCGACCGTGCTCGCCAATTTCGGCACCGGCAGCGGCAATCCGAACGGGACGTCCAACAATTTCATCGACGATTTCGTCATCAATTTCGCGACCGGCACCGCCTATCTGACCAGCCACCGGATCGTCGCCGCGCAGGACGGCGATATCGTCTCGCGCAACTATATCTACCGGGTCAGCAACCTCAGCGGCAGCGCGACCTTCGGCAACGGCCAGATCAGCGTGCTGCCGTTCAGCCCAGACGACGACGAAGCGAACAACGGCATCAACTTCGCGAACGGCGAAGGCTTTCCGCAGGAATTCGGCACGCTCGAGGGTATTGCCCTCTCCGCGGACGGCAACACGCTCTATTTCACCGCTGCCAGGACTTTGTACGACCACGATGGCGACGGCGGCTTCGCCGGCGACGGCAACCCGGCGACCACCGATCCGATCCTGACGCTCGGCGGCGTCTTCTCCTATTCGCTGGTCGGCAATCCGACCGGCGTGTTCACCGTGATCTTCCAGCCGACCGACGACGGCAATGACGGCTCGCAGGCGATCAGCGAGGTCAACGGCCCGCAGGGCCTGCTCGACGATCTCGAGATCGATCCGCTCACCGGCCAGCTCTATTTCCTCGATCTGACCGGCGACCAGCTCGGCATCACCAACCCGCCGGGCGACGAGGGCATCTGGCGGCTCAACGCCAACGGCACGGGCCTCGAGTTCATCCAGGCGATCTTCAACAATGACGCCCTCGGCGCGGGCAGCCTCTGGCTCAACCGCGCGCCGACCGTGACCGCCTCCACCCAGGCGACGCCGGGCGTGACCGAGGCGTCGAACGCGCCGGCCTCCGGCAGCACCGCGCTCGTCCAGCCCTTCCTCTCGCTCGACGTCACCGATATCGAGACCGCGTCCAACCCCACGCAGCAGCTCAACGGCGCGACCGTCTGGATCTCGAACAACTTCCAGTCCGGCGCGACCCACCAGGACACGCTGACGATCAACGGCACGACCAGCGGCACCGTCAACGGCATCACCTACACCTACAATGCGGCGACCGGCGCGATGCGGCTGACCGGCATCACCACCTTCAACAATTACGAGGCGACGATCGCGCTGATCCGCTTCAACACCAGCGGCGACGACGTGACCGCCTTCGGCGCCGCGCAGACGCGCACGATCAGCTGGGCGGTCAGCGACGGCCTCAACCACAGCGATCCGGTCAGCACGACGATCAGCGTCACCGGGATCAACGACGCGCCGGTAAACACGGTCGGCGCGGCGATGAACTTCACCGAGGACACCAGCGCCAATCCGGTGACCGGAATCTCGGTGTTCGACGTCGACGCCAATCCGGCGACGCAGGACATCACCGTCACCCTCTCGGTGGGCGTCGGCACGCTGACCATCCGCACCGACGTGGCGGGCGGCATCCAGGCGAGCGACGTGATCAGCGGCAACGGCACCGGCACGATCGTCATCACCGCCACCCAGAACGAGATCAACGCGACGCTCGCCAATGCGACGGGCCTCACCTTTACCGCGCCCGCCGATTATAACGGCTCCGCCAACCTCACCATCACCACCAACGACAACGGCTTCAACGGCAACGATCCGGCCCTGACCGGCACCGGCACGACCGAGCAGGACCAGGACGTCAAGGTGATCAACATCGCCGCGGTCGCCGACATCGTCGCCGACAACGTCTCGGTGGCCGAGGATTCGGGCGCCAACATTCTCGACCTGCTCGCCAATGACACGTTCGAGAATCCGACCCGCTTCATCAGCGCCGTCACGCAGGGCGCCCACGGCACGGTCACGATCAACGACAACAACACCGCCGGCGTCCTCACCGACGATTTCGTCGTCTACACGGTCACCGACCCCAATTATAATGGCAGCGACAGCTTCGATTATACGGTAACGTCCCCCGCCGGGGTCACCGAGACCGTCACCGTCAACGTGACCGTGACCGCGGTCAACGACCCGATCAGCACGACGGCGCCCGCTTCGCTCACGCTGGACGAGGACGCCCTGAACTTCGCCGTCGCCGGCCTCTCCATCGCCGACGTCGACGCGGCGCTCGCCCCTGCCGGCGTCTATGACGTCACCCTCACGGCGACGAACGGCACGCTGACCCTGACGACGCTCACCGGGCTGACCTTCAGCACCGGCGACGGCACCGCCGATGCGACGATGACCTTCCACGGCACGCTCGCCGACCTCAACGCCGCGCTTGCGACGGCCACCTACACGCCGACCGCCAATTATAACGGTTCCGCGACGATCACCCTGTCCGCAACCGACTTTTTCGGCGGCATCGTCGCCACGGGCACGGGCGCGGCGACCAACGACAGCGACATCATCAACGTTACCGTCAATGCGATCAACGACGCGCCGGTCAACACCGTCCCGGGCACCCAGACGATCAACGAGGACGGGACGATCACCTTTTCCGGCGGCCTGCTGATCTCCATCAGCGACGTCGACGCGAACGGCCTGGACGTGACCACCACCGTCACCGTGCTGCACGGCACGCTCACGGTCGGCGGCAATGCCGGCCTCACCTCGCTGACCGGCGACGGCACCGGGACGGTCGTGATCGTCGGCAGCGTGGCCGAGGTCAACAATGCCCTGAACGGCCTGCTCTACACGCCGACGGCCCATTATAACGGCCCGGACACGCTCACCATCACCACCAATGACGGTGGCAATACCGGCGCGCCCGGGGCGCTGCAGGACCAGGACACGGTCACGATCAACATCACGGCGATCAACGACACGCCGGTGGTGGCCGTGCAGGCCGCGGTCGCCTCGACCGAGCAGGTCACGGGCTTCATCGATCCGGCGGCCACGATCACCGACGTCGAGCTCGGCGCGCTGAACGGCGGCAATGGCGATTATTCGGGCTCGACGCTGACTGTCGGCCGCAACGGCGGCGCGGCGCCGGAGGACCTGCTGAGCTTCGGGCCGAGCGGGGCCTTCACCGTGAACGGCGCCAATCTCCAGGTGGGCGCGCTCGTCTTCGCCACCTTCACCGGCGGCAATGGCACTCCGCTCGTCATCACCTTCACGAGCAGCGGCACGCCGGCCACCCAGGCGCTGGTCAACGCGGTCGTCCAGTCGCTGCAATATACCTATACGGGCAACACCCCGCCGGCCTCGATCGTGATGGACTATACGTTCAACGACGGGGCGCCGGGCAATGCCGGCCAGGGCGCCGGCGGTTCGCCGACCGGCACCGACTCGATCACCATCAACATCACCGACACGCCCGAGAACGCGCCGCCGGTGCTCGATCTCAACGGCGCCGCGGCGGGCGACGGCAGCACCGCCGCGGTCACCGAGCAGTCGGGTCCCGGGACGCTGGCGCCCGATCTCACCATCACCGACGCGGACGACACCGATCTCGTCGGCGCCACGGTGGTGATCAGCGGCCCGGTGTCGGGCGACCTGCTCGCCGTCGCCGGCGTGCCCAATGGCACGTCCGGGACGATCAGCTGGGTGTGGAACGGCACCGACACGCTGACCTTCACCGGCACCGCGAGCCTCGCCGATTACCAGGCGCTGCTGCGCACGGTGACCTTCGAGGCCAATGGCGACGATCCGGGCACCAGCCGCACGATCAGCTGGAGGGTCAATGACGGCATCGACAACAGCAACCAGCCGACCACAATCGTCACCGTCACCCCGCAGAACGACCCGCCGACCCTGACCGGGACCGGGAACGACCCGACCTTCACCGAGGGG
>Ga0196977_1000040_pt1 | contig 92471 bp, 93 predicted proteins | sample S3v_1013CmetaG_FD_148634 | JGI IMG/M metagenome (GOLD analysis project Ga0196977, IMG submission 148634) | Soil microbial communities from Anza Borrego desert, Southern California, United States - S3+v_10-13C | ecosystem: Environmental > Terrestrial > Soil > Desert | place: USA: California...
CCCTCCACCGGGATCGGCGCCTCGGGAAGGTCCACGTGCAGGACGTGCTTGCGGCTTTCGACGAAAGGCCGGGCGGTTTCCACCGCGTCGCGCAGCGCGGCGTTGAGGTCGAGCGGCGTCTTTCGCACCGCGAGCTTGCCGGTCGTGATGCGCGAGACGTCCAGGAGGTCGTCCACCAGCCGCACCATCTGGTTGAGCTGGCGCTCCATCATCTCGCGCGCCTTCGCCGCCTTGGCGGGATCGTCGCCCGCCACCTTCAGGATCTGCAACGCGTTGCGGATGGGCGCGAGCGGATTGCGCAGCTCGTGCGCCAGCGTCGCCAGGAACTCGTCCTTGCGGCGATCCGCCTCGCGCAGCGCCTCGCTGCGCCGTCCGACTTCGGCCAGCATCGCGTTGAACGCGTCCACCAGCTCGCCGATCTCGTCCTCGGTGGTCTTGCGAACGCGAAGCGAGTAGTCGCGCTTTTCCATCACCTCGCGGGAAACCCGGGCCATCTCCAGGATCGGCGCGGTCAGCGCCTCCTGCAGCCAGCCCGAGAGCATCACCGCCACCATGAGGCTCGCGATCATCACCACGAGCAGGATGGTCAGGTAGTCCTTCAGCCGCGCCCAGGGCTCGTACGAGCCGCGCAGGTGCACCACGCCGATGACTTCGTTGTTCTCAACGACCGGCCGATAGAGCACCACGTTGTCGCCCTCGATCACGGAGCCGTGCGCGCCGGGCGCAGAGGAGAACGGCGGCACCGTGATGCCCGGTTTGGTATAGGTGGCGAAGAGCCGCCCGTCACGTGTATAGAGCGCGGCCGCGAGCACGCGGGGCCGCGCCTGCATGACCGACAGGTCCTTCTCCGCCGTGCGCCGGTCGTTGAAGGAAAGCGCCGGGGCGGCGGCGCGCGCCAGCACGGCGGCATTGCCCTCCAGGTCGTCGGTCCATTGCTGCTGGAAGTTTCGCAGGTCGTTGATCACGAGGCCCACGGCGCTCAAGGCAAGCGCAGCCGCGGTGACCGCGAGGATCAGCACCATCACCTTGCGGCGCAGCGATCGGTGCACCGAACGCATCATGACTTCGGCACCACCCTTCGCGCCACCGCGAGCATCCTCGAGCTGATCCGGTGGCCGCTGCGATCGGCCGAGTCGAGCGAGACCTCGAAGCCCACGCGGTCCTCGATCACCACGAAGTTGATCGCCGCGCCCATCTCGAGGCCGCGCTCCGTCTCGGTGACCGGGACCACGCCCTGTTGCTGGGCGGCGCGCACCGCGGCGCGTGTGTTGGCCTCCCCTCGCCCGATGAAGAGGATGTGCACGCCCCTGAGGCTTTCACCTTCGCGTACGCGTCTCACGATCGCCGGCCGGCCATTGACGCTTCGCCCCGGGAGGAGCTTGTCCAGCTCCGCGGCGACGTCCTCGGCGTTGAGGGTTGCGATGACGAATGGCCCCTCAGAGGACGGATTGGGCCACTCGATGTAACCCGCGAACTTGTAGAGGAAGGCCGCCTTCACCACCGCCTCGGAGGCTTGCTGTGCGAAGGCCGCGATCGCGCAAAAGGCGGCCACGGCCAGCCCGGCGCGCATCAGGCTGCGGCTCAGAATGCCCATGTCGCCTTGGCGAAGTACGCACGCTCGAAAACCGCGCGTTGCGCAGGTGTGGCGAACTCCACGTGGTCGCGGCCAAGGAGGTTCTCGCCCGTGAGCGAGAGCTCGAGGCGCTTGGAGACCATCCAGCCCACGCGCGCATTGAGCTCGGTGTAGCGCGGCACCGCCGGATCTCGCAGGCGACCCACGTGACGCAGGAAGAGGTCCAGGCTCACGTCGGGCGTGGCGTTCCAGAGCGAGCGGATGGAGGCGGTATGACGGGGGTTGTTCCCAAGCGGGGACTCTGCGAGGTTGGCCTGCCCGGGCAGCAGCTCGAGCTTCTCCCGCATCGCCACGTATCCGAGGACGAGGCGCCAGTCCGCCGTCGGCCGCAGCAGGCCCCAGGCCTCGATGCCCGAGACGCGTCCCTCCGCCCCGTTGGCGATGACGAGCTGCGCCTCGGCCGGGCCGATGGTGCGCAGCCTCTCGAACTGGTGATGGAAGGCAGTGAGCGAAAACGTGACGCCGCGGCCGACATTGCCGCGATATCCCAGCTCGGCCACGTTGGCGATCTCCGATTCGAACGTGTCGTTGGCGCGCAGCAGGAACGGAGGCGTGCCCGGTATCACCAGGTCGCGATCGATGCGGGAGGGAGAGCGCACCGCGCGGCTGAGCGCGCCCCAGACGACGTCGTCGCGCGAAAGCGAATACGAAATCCGCGCGTTGGGAAGCCATTCCACGCCGGTATAGCTGTTGCGTTCGGCGCGCAGGCCCAGCGTGGCGCGCAGGTTGCTGGCGAGAGCGATGTCGTCCTGCGCGAAGATGCTGAGCAGCGACAACGTCCGCTCGGCCGGCACGAAGCCCAGCACGGGCGTGGCCGCCGTCCGGTCGCGCGACGCGCGATAGGCCGCGCGCCACGCCAGGCGGTGGGCCGAGGCCAGTGGGAGCGCGTGCTGCAGCTCGACGTCGATCGTGTCCCGCTTCTCCTCGAAGCTCCCGGCATGCTCCCGCTTGGTATGGTCGAGGTATCCCTGCAGCGTGAGCGACGAATCCACGCCCAGCTCGCGCCGCCAACGGCCGACGACGTTGCCCCCGGACATGTTGCGCTCGCCGCCGAGGTTGTCGACCTCGGCCTTGTAGACATCGCCCTGGAAGGTGAGGCCGGTGCCGCGCCGGTCCCAGTCGCCGCGAAAGCCGGCCTGCCAGCGCTTGCTGGCGTCGCGCGCGCTCGCGCCACTTTCCAGGCGGTGCTCGTCGCGATCGAAATACCGCGCATAGCCCCGGATGGCACCATCGATACCGGCACCGCCACCGATCCGCACGCTCCCGCCCATCTCCTGGTTGCCCGCGCCGGCCGCCAGCAGCCCGCCCTGCGTCTGCTTCGCGGACTTGGTGGTCACGTTGATCACGCCGTTCACGGCGTTGGTGCCCCAGAGCGTGGCGCCCGGCCCGCTGATGACCTCGATGCGTTCGACGTCCTCGAGCATGACGGCCGTGGCGTCGTAGAACACACCGGAAAAAAGCGGGGTATAGATGGTGCGCCCGTCCACCAGCACGAGCATCTTGTTTGCCGTGCCGACCAGGTTTCCGCGCGCACTGACGATGTGCTGGCTGGTGTCGCCGCGCACCACGAGCAGGTTCGGCGCCAGGCGCAGCACCTCCGGCAACGAGGTAGCGCCCGAGCGGCGGATGTCCTCGGCCGTGATGACGAAGATTGAGGCTGCGGCGTCGATCAACCGCTCTTCGCGGCGCGAGGCGGAAGTGACCGTGACCTGCGTGAGCTGCTCGAGGCTCAGGTCGGCCAGGTCCGCGAGGTGCGTCGGCGCGGACTGCCCCATGGCGGCGCCGCTTCCCAGCGCAGCAATCAGTGCCGCGAACGCCCGCGTCGGTAAATTTTTCACGTTATGGTTTCGCCGTGGGAGACAAGCGGGATGATACCCGCCCGCCTGCGCACGGCGGCCGCCGCAGGCACGAATACGCAAGGAAAAGCCTTGGCGAGCTAGTCCGGATCCCGAGGCGAATCGACGAAGATTTCCGGGTCCGAGGCGGCCGGCGCGGCGAGCGCCAGGAGGTATTCCTGGTGGAGGTCCCGGATGCGGCGCTCCGACTGCGCGACCAGCTCCGCCAATCGCTGCGCCCGCGCCACCAGCAGCCGCGTCTCGGGCGTTGCACCGGCACCCAGCTGCTCGAAGGTCACGAGGCACTCGCCGCGATGGATCTCGAGCCACGAACGCACGTCGTCGACCTCGACGCCGTAATCGTCGGCCACCCGCTCCAGGCTGGCGAGGCCCGAGCGCACGCGCCCGATCGCGAGCAGCCGTTCGCCCAGGTGAACGAAGCGGCGCGCGCGGCGCCCGATGTCGCCGTCGCGGCGGTCATCCCGACGAGAGGTCATGGTCCGTATCCTTTCCCAGGCGTTCCTTGAGGAGTGCGATCTCGAGCGTGCGCTGGCCCAGGAGGCGTTCCAGGTTCCGGACTTGAAGCCGCAAGTCGGCGAGCTCGTTGTGCATCGCCTCGGGGGAATCGACCCGTGTGAGGTCGGTGCCGGCCACTTCGCGGTATACCTTCCGCCAGTAGTAGAGGACGTTCAACGCGATGCCGTGCTTGCGCGCGACGTGCGATGCCGTGACGCCGGCGACGAGCGATTCGCGCACGATCGCGAGCTTCTCGCTCAGCGAAAAGCGGCGATGGGTGCGCAGGGGCTCTTTCTTCACGGTGTCGTCCTCACCGTGAAACTTACTCACCTACGCCGTTACGGGGTGTAACGGCTGGTATCGCGCATCTTCGACCGAGGCGTTTCCCTATGCCGACCCGGGAGTTTTCCCGATGCGGTCAACTTGCAGAGCCCCTGCCCGCGGCTTCGGCGCCGAAGGCCCGGGCATAGAACTCGATTGCCTTCGCGGCGCCGTCGATGGCGAGGTAGGGCCGTTGCGTCAGTGGAAGTCGTGGCTGGTGGTGGCGAGGCGCCCTAGCAGCGGGCTCAGGTCCTCCAGGCGCCTGGCGAGAATGTGCACCACGGCGCCCTGGCGTTGCACTTCTCCGTGCACGGCGAGCAGTTTCGAGCCCAGCAGCTCGCGGCGTTGGCGGTCGGCGAGGTCGTTCCAGACGATGACGTTCACGTAGCCCGCTTCGTCCTCGAGGGTCACGAAGATGACTCCGCTCGCGGTGGCCGGGCGCTGGCGGCAGGTGACGATGCCCGCGATGCGGATGTGCTGCCCGTTGCGGGAGCGAGCCACGTCTTCCGAGCTGCGGATGCGCTGCCTGCTCAGGCGCTCGCGCAGCAGCGCCAGAGGATGGCGCCGCAGGGTGAGCCCGAGCGAGGCGTAATCGCCGACGATATCGTCGCCCTCCGTGGGCGGGGCCAGCTTCGGCCGGGCGTCCGGGCGTGCGGCCATCGCCAGTCGGGTCGGCGCATCGACCGCGAGCGTTTCCCACAATGCGGCGCGACGATGGCCCGCGATGGCCGCGAGCGCATCGGCCGCAGCGAGGCAGCTCAGGTCGTGGCGATCGAGTTGGGCGCGGCGCGCGAGGTCCTCGGTGGAGGTGAAAACGCCGTGGGCGTCCCTCGCCGCGACGATCCGCTGCCCCGCATCGGCCTTGAGGCCCTTGATCATTCCGAGGCCGAGGCGAAGCGCGGGACGTGCTTCCTCCTCCCGTCCCCCGTCCCCGGCTTCCAGGCTGCTATCCACGCCACTCACCTGCACATCAGCCGGCCGCACTTCCACCCCGTGCCGCTTCGCGTCCTGCACGATCGACGAAGGCGAATAGAAGCCCAGAGGCTGGCTGTTCAGGAGCGCGCACGCGAAGGCCGCGGGCTCGTGGCACTTGAGCCAGCTCGAGACATAGACGAGGAGCGCGAAGCTCGCCGCATGGGACTCGGGAAAGCCGTATTCGCCGAAGCCCTGGATCTGCTGGTAGATCTGGTCGGCGAACTCGCGCGAATAACCGCGCCCGAGCATGCCCTCTATCAGCTTCTCGCGGAACGGCTCGATGCCGCCGCGCCTCTTCCACGACGCCATCGCGCGGCGCAGCCGGTCGGCCTCGCCTGGGGTGAAGCCCGCGGCCACGACGGCGAGCTGCATCACCTGCTCCTGGAAGATAGACACGCCCACGGTGCGCTCGAGCACCCTCTTCACCGCCTCGCTCGCGTAGGTGACGGGCTCCCTGCCTTCGCGCCGCCGCAGGTACGGATGCACCATGCGCCCCATGATCGGGCCGGGCCGCACGATCGCCACCTCGATCACCAGGTCGTAGAAGCACGCGGGCTTGAGCCTGGGCAACATCGCCATCTGGGCGCGCGACTCGATCTGGAAGACACCGATGGTGTCGGCGCGCTGGATCATCCGGTAGGTTTCGGGGTCTTCGCTGGGGACTGACCCCATTTCAAGCGGGCGGTCTTCCCGCCAGCCGCTGCGGGTCCCGAAAATGCGGGCTGTCCCCGGTTTTCGGTACCCGTTCACCAAATCGATCGCCCTCCTGATGCAGGACAGCATCCCCAACCCCAGCACGTCGACCTTGAGCAATCCCAGCTCGTCCAGGTCGTCCTTGTCCCACTGGATCACGGTGCGCTCGGGCATCGAGGCGTTCTCGACCGGCACCAGGCGCGACAGGCGCCGGTTGTCGATCACGAAGCCGCCCGGATGCTGCGACAGGTGGCGCGGGAAGCCCACCAGCTGCTGGGTGAGGTCGATCACCTGCTGCACGACACGATTGGAAAGGTCGAAGCCGCCTTCCTGCAAACGCCTGACCAACGCGTCGCGGTTGTCCCACCAAGACATGGATTTCGACAGCAGGTCCACCTGGTCGAGCGACAGCCCGAGCGCCTTGCCCACGTCGCGCAGCGCGCTGCGCGGCTGGTAGGTGATCACCACCGCGGCGATGGCGGCCCGCTCGCGGCCGTATTTGGCGTAGATGTACTGGATCACCTCCTCGCGCCGCTGGTGCTCGAAGTCCACGTCGATGTCGGGCGGCTCGTTCCGCTCCCTTGAGATGAAGCGCTCGAAGAGCACCGACATGCGGCCGGGGTCCACCTCGGTGATGCCGAGGCAGAAGCACACCGATGAGTTCGCGGCCGATCCCCTGCCCTGGCAGAGGATCTGCTGGCTGCGCGCGAAGCGCACGATGTCGTGCACGGTAAGGAAGAAGGGCTCGTAGGCCAGCTCGGCGATGAGCGCCAGCTCGTGCTCCACGGTCTCGATCACCGTGGCCGGCGCGCCCTCGGGATAACGCGCCTTCATGCCCTCGTAGGTCAGCTGCCTCAGGTGCGTGGCCGGGGTCTCTCCGGCGGGGACGAGCTCTTCGGGATACTCGTAACGGATCTGCGCGAGCGAGAACTCGCAGCGACTCGCCACGTCGAGCGTCGCCGCGAGAAGGCGTGCCGGATGGATGGCCGAGAGCCGGCCGATCGCGCGAAGGTAGCGCTCGGAATTGGGCTGCAGTCGCCTGCCCACTTCGGCTAGCGGGCACTTCAGGCGGATGGCGGTCATGACGTCCTGCAGCTTCTTGCGCGCGCGCACGTGCATGTGCACGTCACCCGCCGCCACGCACGGCAGCCTGCATCGAACCGCGAGGCCTTCGAGGCGCTCGAGGGTGGCGGCATCGTCCGTCCCGCGATGCAGCTCGATGGCGAGCCAGGCGCGATCCGGGAAACGATCCAGCACCCAGTCCCCATCGGCCTGGCTTGGATCGAGGCCCGGCACCCACAAGGCGAGCAAACCGCGCGTGTCGGAGAAATCCTCGCGCGTGATGCGGTACTCGCCTTTCGGCGCGGCGCGACGGGCCACAGTGATGAGCTCGCAGAGCCGCTCGTAGCCGCCGATGTCACGGGCGAGCAGGACGAGCTTCAATCCGTCGGCCAGCGTGAATTCCGATCCGATGATGAGCTTGAGCCCCAGCTCCCTGGCGGCTGCATGGGCGCGCACGGCCCCCGCGACGGAGCATTCATCGGTGATCGCGAGCGCGCCATAACCCAGCTCGTAGGCGCGTTGCACAAGCTCCTCCGGCCCCGACGCCCCGCGCAGGAAGGTGTAGTGGCTGAGGCAATGCAGCTCGGCGTAACCCGGGATCACGAGAAGATGCCGTGCAGGTACCAGGCCGAGGGATCGCGATGCTCGCGATAGATCCAGTACGCCTCGCCGCGCGGGTTCGTGGCCACGTAGTAATCGCGCCGCACCTCCTCGCCATCCCACCATCCGGCTTCGATGCGCTCCGGGCCGGCTCGCAGCGTGAGGCTGCCCTGGTAGCTCGGTCCGCCGTCGGCGGCGATGAGGCGATGCGGGCGGTTGAGGAGCCAGGTAGGGCGATTGGGGACCGTCCTGTTGGGCACTGTCGCGTTGGAGACCGTCCCGGAATTTTGCGGAAGCAAAAACAGGGACTGTCCCCGGTTTTCCTCCCAAGCCTTCTCCGGGCGATGGTCGTCGGCGAGGGCGATGCCGAACACGCGTTCCTTGCCCAATCGCGCGGCAAGCCGCTGCAGCAGCCGGTCGCGGCCGATGGCCTGCTCTTGCGCACCCGGCAGCCAGGTCGAAGAGCGTGGCGTGAAAGGCAACAGCGCCTCCGCACGCAAGGACATGGCAAAGGCAGCGGAAGAAAGCTCGATGCGTCCCAGTTTCTCGCGCGCGATGCCGAGGATGAATTCGGCTTCCCGCTCGGGAGAGGCGAAGTCGAGCGCGATCGTGGTTCTCGCCTTGCGTCCCTGGTCCAGCAGGAGCTCCAGGTGCTGCACCCCGCAGCCACGGCCACGCAGGAATCCTTCCATCTCCACCAGCATGCGACGCAGCGGGAAAAGCAGCGCCTCGATGTTCTCGACCTCGGCGGGCAGCTCCAGGCGCGCGCGGAACCGGGGCGGCGGGACAAACGGCTCGCGCGGGTCCGCGGTTCGGCCCAGGAGGCGATCGAGGGACAGGACGATTCCGGGGCCGAAGCGCCGCGCGATGCCTTCCGCGGGCAACTCGAGGATGTCGCGCAAGCGCAGCACGCCGAGGTCGGTCAGGTGCGCCAGGGTTTTCTCCGGCCAGTCCAGCAGGAAAATCGGCAGGTCGGCGATGCGATCGCGCAACTCCTGGGAAGAAAGGCAGCTGCGCATGGCACGTCCCTGCGACTCGGCCCGCGCGAAGAGCCGCGCAGCGAGTGGGGTGGGCGCCAATCCCAGCGAGGCGTGGAATCCCATCTCGCGTATGCCCTTGCGCACGGCCGCGGTCAGCCGCGCATGCCCGCGGAAAAGCCGCAGCGAAGACTCGACTTCCATCACGATGCCCTGCGTTTCGATGGCCACCATGGGCGTGAATTGCCCCGCCCATGCCGCGATGCGCTCGAGCGTCTCGCGCTCGGCAGCAGGATCGCGCCCTGCCACCTTCATGTCGCCGGCGAGCGCCTTGGCGGCCGCCACGGCCTGCCCCTCGCGCACACCGGCATCACGCGCCGCGGCGTTCGCACACGCCACCCAGGGACGCTGGCCGGGGCCTTCGGAGATCACCATCGGAATGCGGCTCGCGCCGCCGCGTTCGGCGATCTGCAGGGGAAGCGAAGGGAGCTCGAGCGCGAGCCAGAGCATGCGGGTCCTGCCTTCAGCGCGAAACGAGGTGCAGCTTGCGTGCGGCCACGCGCACGGGATGCGCGGCAGGCTCGATTCGGGAGGGTGCGCAGGAATAACCGGCGCGGATTTCGATCGAGCGCGCGAGCGGCGGACCACGCCGCTTCGGAATGCGCGCGCGTAGCGCTCCATCTTCGCGGGCCAGCACGATGCGCAGGTGGGCGGGAGTGGATTGGCGCTCCACCGACGTTGGACGGAAAACGACCGCCATGACGCGACCCGCCTCGGCTGCCATCTGCAGGCGCCTCATCCAGGCGTATTCGCCTGCGCGCCCCGTCTGGGTCGCTTCGATCCACATGAGGACCGCCCCGCACGCGCCCGACTTGAGCGCCTGCTCCGCCGCCCACAGCGCGTCTTCCCTGCTCACCGGGCGTACCACCAGGCAACGATCGAGCGGCAGGCCCGATTGCGCCAGCGCAGGCGCATAGGGCAGGTGCGGGGGATTGATCCATGCGGCCATGCGGGCTTCGCCACACGCCTGGGCGATGGCGCGGCAAAGAAAGCTCACCTCGCCGATGCCCACGCCCTCATGCAGCACTTCAGCCAGCGTGCCCGTAGGCCAGCCTCCGCCGGGAAGCTCGGCATCGAGGAGCGCGTGGCCCGTCGGAATGGAGGGCCGCGTGGCATGCTCGAGCTCGCCGCCTCGCCAGACGCCGGGCAGCTTGATGAGCTCTGCTACGGCACTCATGACACCCTGGCGTTCAGGTTCCTGATGACGCCCACCGCCACGCCCTCGATATCGAGCTTCTCGCGCGTGAGGTCGATATGCAGCGTCTGGTAGTCGGGGTTGGCGGGAATGAGCTCGGCCTTGCTGCCGCGGATGCGGTAGCGCTTGACGGTGACGTCGTCGCCCAGGCGCGCCACGACGAGCTGCCCGTTCTTGGCTTCGGTGGTGCGATGGACCACGAGCCAGTCGCCGTCGAGGATGCCTTCGTCGCGCATGCTCAGGCCACTCACCTGCAGGAGGTAGTCGGCTCTTGGATTGAAGAGGTTGGGATCCACCGGGTAGCGCCCGAGCATGTTCTCGATCGCGAGGATCGGGCTGCCGGCGGCCACCTTGCCTACCAGCGGCATGCCCTGCTCTACCACGCGGATGCCACGAGCGGCGTTCGGCGAGAGCTCGATCGCGCCTTTCCTGGCCAATGCATCGAGGTGCTTGAACACCCCGTTGGTCGAGGCAATTCCGAGCATTTTCGCGAGCTCGGGGCGAGAAGGCGGGCGGCCGGTCTCGGCTACGTAGCTGCGGATGAGCTGCAGGATTTCGGCTTGGCGGACGGTGAGCTGGGATTCCATGGGGAGCCTCCCGAAAGGTGACAGCATTGCCACCATGGTGACAACCTTATCACCCCGCTCGCCGCCTCTGCAAGTGCGCTGAACGGTCCTAGCGGGAGATGGCGGCCAGCGCGCGGCCGGCCTTGGCTTCCAGCGCCTGGGTTTCCGCGACCAAAGCCTCTTTTTCAACCTCGTACGCCGCCTTGAGCGCCGCGGCATAGTCCTTTCGCGCCAGCAGCTCGCGCGCTGCGGCAATCTGCATCCGCGCGCGCTTGAGGATGGCCGGAGCGTGCCGATCCGCGCCGGCGGCGAGCGCGTTGATGATCGCGGCCTGCCCCACGGCGATCTGGTCGTCGGCCTGCAGGGACTGCGCGCCCTGCGCGGACAAGGCCAAGGAAGCGACCAGGGCTGCAGCGGCAAGGCGGGCGATCTGGATGGTTTTCATCGGCGGCTCCGTTGGGTGTGTTGTGGACGGAAGCTTGCCGATGCGCGAAAAGCCCGCCCATCGGGGAAAACCCCGGGGGCGGGCCTCGCGATTCCCGAGGCCCCCTCAGGAGCCGCGACTCACATGAAGTGGCGCCGTGAGGGCGCTCCGTGCCGCCGTTCCGGGCGGCCGCCGTCCACGATCCAGTCGTTGGTGAGCGAGCGCTGGAGGTATTGGCGCACCTTCTCCGCCGAAGTGCCCACCTTGTCCACGGCAGCGAGGAGGTCCTGGTCTTCCACGCCGAAGAACTTGCACCAGTAGGTACGGTCGCCGGCGTCCAGCGCGTTGATGCGCCGCTCGTCGGACCAGCGGCGGCGGGGACGATGACTCGATTCCATGCAGCATGGATCACGCGATCAGGCGGTTCGTTTTGTTGCTTGGGTCACGCGGAGCAAGGCAGGGACCGTGCGCCACGCGCGTTGTCGGAGATGCTTACCCGCGACGATAGGTGACCGCCGCAAGCGCAGTTCTTTTAGAATCGGCCTGCACCATGCCGCGCCAACTATTCAGACAAGAGGCGATCGACGCCCAGCGAGAGAAGTTTCTCGGCGAGGCCACGATCGCGCGCCCCGTCCCGTTCTGGGTCTTCACGCTTCTCGCGGCCGGGATCGCCCTGCTGCTCATCTCTGTCGCCGTTTGGGGACAGTACACGCGGCGCGAGCGCGTCGAAGGCTACGTGGCCCTCGATACGGGCGCTGCGCGCGTCATGACGCCCGATGCAGGGCGGATCACGGAGCTGCTGGTGAAGGAAGGCGATGAGGTCCGCGCCGGAGAGGCGATCGCGAAGGTCTCGCTCGATCGCTCCACCGTATCCGGCGCCTCCAGCAGCCAGGAAGTGGCGCTCGAGATCGAGCGGCGGCGCGCGATCCTCGAGAAGGAGCAGGCGCAGTGGCGGGATCTGGGCGCGCAGCAGGCCGAGCAGGTGCGCCGGCGCATGAAGGACCTGGAGGCCGAGCTCGCCCACATCGACCGCGAGATGAAGCTGCAGGAGACGCGCGTCAAGTCCACGCGCGAGCAGGCCGAGCGCTTCCGGCAGCTGGCCGGCGAGAAATTCGTCTCCGATGTCGCCAGCAAGCAGAAGCAGGACGAGGTCACCGACCAGGAGATCAAGCTCGCGGCGATGCGCCGGCAACGCTCGCAGGTCGAGCGCGACCTGGGCGCCGCGCGGATGGAGGAGCCTGCGATCCTGATGCGTTCCCGCGCGCAGCAGGAGCAGGTGGCGCGCCAGCTGAGCGAGCTGCGCCAGGACCTTTCCCAGGTCGAGGCTCGGCGTGAGACCGTCATTCGCGCCCCGATGGCAGGCGTCGTCACCAACATCGCCGTGAACCGCGGGCAGTCGGTCGCCGCGGACGCGCCGCTGGCGACCGTCCTTCCGAAGGGAAGCGGCCTGCACGTGGAGCTCCTGGTTCCCACCCGCGCCATCGGCTTCCTCACCAAGGGCAAGGAAGTGGTGCTGCGCTACGAAGCGTTCCCGCACGAGCGCTTCGGCCAGTATCGAGGCGTCATCAGCGACATCGGCCGCAACGTCTGGACCGCAGGCGAGCGCATCGGCCCCCTCTCCGCGCGCGAGCCCGTCTACCGCGTCGACGTGACCCTCGAAAGGCAGGCGGTGACGGCGCTCGGCCAGGAATACGCGCTTCGGCCGGGCATGCTCGTGAACGCCGACTTGCTGCTCGAGCGCCGCACGCTGTTGGAGTGGATCTTCGAGCCCGTGCTGCAGCTCAAGGGCCGCCTGTAGTGGGCATCCTTTCGGATCTCCTCGAGCCGCGCGTTCCCGTCATCCTGCAAAGCGAGGCGCCGGAGTGCGGCATAGCGTGCCTCGCGATGGTTTCATCCTTCCACGGGCATCGCACCGACCTCTCGGCGATGCGCATGCGCCTTTCGCCGTCCCTGAAGGGAATCACACTCAAGCACATCGCCCAGATCGCGGAGACCATGGGCATGACAGCGCGCGGCGTGCAGGTGCCGCTGGAGTCGCTCGGCAAGCTGCGGCTGCCAGCGGTCCTTCACTGGGACATGAACCACTTCGTGGTGCTGGTCGGAGTCTCGGGGCGCAAGATCGTCGTGCACGATCCGGCGCTGGGCCGCCGGCGGCTCACGCTCGAGGAAGCCTCGCGGCATTTCACCGGCGTGGCGATGGAGTTCACGCCGAGCGCCGAATTCCAGCAGAAGGACGAGCGCGAGAAGATCAGCTCGTGGCAGCTGCTCAACGTGGCCTCGGGGCTGAAGGGCACAGTCGCCCAGATACTGATCCTGTCCTTCGCGATCGAGGTCTTCGCGCTGGCGATGCCGTTTTTCCTGCAGCTGGTCGTGGACCGCGTGCTGGTGGGCCGGGACCGCGACCTGCTCACCGTGCTCGGCATCGCCTTCGGCGCCCTGGTCATCATCCAGGTGGCCGTCTCGGCGGTGCGCGCATGGGTGGGTGTGTATCTCAGCACCAACATAAACCTCAAGCTGCTCACCAACCTGTTCAACCACATGCTGCGACTACCGCTCGCGTGGTTCGAGAAGCGGCATATCGGGGCGATCGTCTCCAAGTTCCGGAGCGTGGATGCCATCCAGCGCACCCTATCGACCACGTTCGTCGAGACCGTGGTGGACGGGATCATGGTGCTGCTCACGCTCTTCGTCATGGCGTACTACAGCGTGATGCTGACCAGCGTGGTGGTGGGTGCCGCGCTCATCTACGGCGCGCTGCGCTGGTATTTCTACTATCCACAGCGCTACGCGACCGACGAGCAGCTCGCCCACGAATCGCGCGTGGGAACCCATTTCATCGAGACGCTGCGCGGGATGATGGCGATCAAGCTCAACCTGCGCGAGGCCGAACGGCGATCGGCGTACCAGAACCTCGTCGTCGACCAGACCAACGCCGGCGTGCGCGTGCAGAACGTGGGCATCCTGCAGCGATCCTCGAACGCGCTCGTCTTCGGATTGGAGAGCGTGATCGTGATCTGGCTTGCCGCAACCCTTGTGATGGAGGGCAAGTTCTCGGTCGGGATGCTCTACGCATTCCTGGGCTTCAAGTTGCTCTTCCTCACGCGCGTGATCAACCTCATAGAGAAGTGGAACGAGTTCCGCATGCTCGACCTGCACGCGGAACGAATCGCCGACATCGCGCTCGCGGAGCCCGAAGGCGCGAAACCCGGCATGCCCGGTGAAGTTTCCACGGGACCGCTCACGCTCGAGGCGAAGAACCTCGGATTCGCGTATGGGCCCGAGGGTTTCGTGTTCAAGGATGTGAATCTGACGATCGGCCCCGGCGAGACCCTCGCCATCATCGGCCCGTCGGGCTGCGGCAAGACGACGTTGGTCAAGGTGCTCCTCGGGCTCTTGCCCGCGACCGAGGGGGAGGTGCGCGTGAACGGCCGCAACCTCTCGGACTGGGACGCAGCGCAATATCGCGCTCGCGTGGGCGCGGTCATGCAGGACGACACGCTCTTCGTCGGGACCATCGAGGACAACATCAGCTTCTTCGACAGCGAGCACGACCCCGCGCGCGTGCGCGAAGCCGCGAAGGCCGCCATGATCGACGAGGAGATCATGGCGATGCCAATGCAATACAACACCATCGTCGGCAGCCTGGGCACCGCGCTATCGGGCGGGCAGAAGCAACGCGTGCTCCTTGCCCGGGCCCTGTATCGCAATCCCAAGCTGCTCTTCCTCGACGAAGCCTTCGATCAGGTGGATCTGGGGCTCGAAAGGCGGATCAGTGGTTCGTTAGCAAAGGCAGCTATTTCAACAGTTATTGTCAGCCACCGGCCAGAAACAGCCGCCGGCAACAAACAAATTCTCGAACTCAAGACTCCTTTTACCAACGGAGTAGCCGAAGGACTCGGGAGCGTTACGCGATAACAACTTCACCAACGCCGCCCCCGGCAAGGACGAGGTTCAATTCATCCAATCGAGTAATTTCTGATTCGACATTCTTTAGAGCTGATTCAACGGCCGCAATTTCTTGAACGTCATGTTTCATTTCGATTACTCCTTTGCTTGTTTGTTGTTATGCAACTACAACTTCGCCGCACCCACCGCCGACCAACGATAGATGAAGGTTACTGAGTTCAACCATCACTTCATCTCCCACAGCAGCCAAAATGACCTCTGGGCTTTCTTGATTCATTCTCGTCCTCTGCTTGTTGTTTAACAAAAACACCACACTTCCCCTATCCACAGCCAACTAGCACCAGTCGTTGACTCCAAATTCAAGAGGTCTTGGCGAAAAATGTGGCGGCCGGGCTGTGAGTTCCAGTTCTTCGATGCATAGCATTGATGTGTGTTTTCGAGTTATCAATTAAGCAACTACAACTTCGCCGACGCCCCCACCTACGAGCGCCAACTGCAGTTCGGTCAGCGCCTCAAACGACTCATTAGCCACCGTTGCAACTTCGATCACCGCAAAGATTTCCTGCTGGTCGTGTTTCATCTCTTTCTCCTGTTCAGGTTGTTAGCAAATAACGACTTCCCCTACTCCCCCGCCCACGAGCGCCAGTTGGTGCTCGGCTAGTTCTGATAATTCGGATTGCAGTTTCGCAATTGCTTCTTCCACCGCTGCCACTTCTTGAGTGTCATGTTTCATTTCATCTCTCCTTTGGGTTATGACGCGGAATGTCCCGCCTAACCGGCGCAAAGGCGGGTTGGTAAAACCTTCATCAAATACTCGCCAATTTCGGATGCAGGGCGCTAATGTAATAGCGGACTCTTAATACCCGGTTCAGGGCAATATCTTCAATTAACCCATTGATAACAAGCAGTAAAGCCTTAAGTCGTCCAGACATGCGACATCCTCAGCTTCATGGGTGCGGGCCAGAGAAATGTGAATTAATTCACATTTTTAGCGCAGCTTATTCGACAAACGCTTTCAGATCAATGAGATCTTCTTGAGCAACAACATTTCGCAAGACCTTGAATTTTTAGAGTCTTTTTCAGCTACCGGCGAGGACTCCGAGACTAAGGTTGCTCTGTCCAAAGTGGCCCTGGAGGTCAATTCGCGACTTCAAGGTGCCCCGGGGTCACCCGACTTCATGAAAAGGGTGATCGAAGCAATACGGCGAATGCCCGGATCTATATTTGCGGACATTCGAGTCAACTGCCTACTTGATGCATCGCACTACTTTTATTTGGGCGGACAGGCCTTTACCGGAATTGAATCCGTAGCCGTGGCCGTTGATCTCGCCTGGGCTGCGCAAAATATCTCGTTGCACAGGAAGGCGCTGACTTTGGCAGGCGTGATGTACGCCGACACAGGTAACACGTCGAGAGCAATAGAGTGCTACGCAAAGGCGTTGGAAGAAGCGCAAACATTGCGAGACTCCGAAGCCGAATGTGCAGTCTGGGTTAACCTCGGCGTCGCGCTGCTTTACGCCGCGCAATATCATGATTCGCTATCGTGCTTCGAGCACACCGTCCAGCTAGCAGGAAAGCAACCACAGCTACAGAAATTTCGGACCGCGGCTTTATCCAACATCGCACTCTGCTGCCTGCACCTCGAGGATTTTGCTCGGGGCCTGAAGGCTTCTGAAACGTGCTTGAGGGAAAGCGCCGAACCACATTCCACTCCAGATCTCGTAGCGCGGGTACTGCGAGAGAACAACTACATCCGCTTGCTACTCGAAATTGGTTCGATCGATCAGGCAGCGGAGAGGTGCGCTCTGGCAAAACGGTTTGCCGCAAAGTCAAAGTCCGCGCGCGCCGAGATGGCTGCCTCAATTGCCGAAGGCCTATACGAAGTCGAGGCCGGACAGGTTGACGCAGGTTTGACGAGGTTAACTCGGACGCTTGAGCGCGCTCGAACAGTGAAGGCCATGCTCCGCGACACTTTGGCGGCGCTCGTCAAAGCACACGAGGCCGTCGGCCAACCAGACTTGGCTTTGAAGTACTTGCGTGAAATGATTGATTCAATCAGCCACACGCAACAAGAAAATGCTCTGAAGCATCTGGCCATACATACATCGGAAATCAGTGGAGACGGAGGAGGCGAAGCTCCGTTGACGAGCCGATTGCATCGCCAGGAAGCCGCGTTACGCGGCAAAATTGCGGAGCAAGAGCTTTTTCGATCCAGGATCGAAATGCTCGAGCGTTTGGCCGTCACTGCGGAGCTTCGCGATGACTCGACCGGCGAGCACTCATACCGTGTCGGTAAGTTGGCCGCCTTGCTAGCGCATGAATTCGGCTGTGATACTGAAACATGTCACATGATCGAGCTTGCCGCTCGCCTTCACGATATTGGAAAGATTGGCGTGCCAGACGCGATCTTGTTGAAGCCAGAAAAGCTCAATGATTCAGAGCGCCAAATCATGAGGACTCATACGACCGTAGGCGCCGAGTTATTGTCCAAAAGTGCGATGCCGCAGATGCAGCTAGCAGAAGAGATTGCACGCCATCATCACGAGTGGTGGAACGGCAGTGGATATCCAGGAAACTTGGCAGGGGAAGACATTCCACTTGGAGCCCGTATTACCTCTCTAGCTGATGTATTTGATGCGCTCACTCACAAACGTCCCTACAAAATAGCGTGGCCCATTGATGCGGCGCTGGATGAAATCTTTCAGCTAAAGGGCGTTCAGTTTGATCCTCAACTGACTGACCTTTTCGTTGTCTTGGTTGGTCAGTTGCGACGAGATCACATTGATTTGGATTCTTTCTTGGGGCAAGCAGCTACAGGATCGCCCTTCCTGCAAGCTAGAAGTCGAATCTGGAATGTGCTCCATAAGAGTCACGATCGATCAAACGAGGGAAGCGGAAGCCGCTTAGACATGCAGCGTTAGTTGGCTCGCTTTGGAGGGAAGAACAATGGGGCGCGATTTCGAAGACATTGGGCCAGTTCTCGCCGGCGACCCCTCCGCGAAAAGACTGCTGCTACGAATGCGCAATGAGATTCAAAAACGAACGCGCATTGGGGTCTCATCTACAGCTTACATTCGGGAGGCGACCGCGCGTCTTCTGCGACTTCGTGGTTCTGCACATGCCGATGTGCGAATGGAATGCATGTTGGACTGTGCTCGACACCTCTATTTCATTGGGTCTCCAAGGGAATCAATTGATTGCCTGCGCCAGATCGAAGAATTGGCCAAACAAACCAGAAGCAAAAAGTGGCAGCGCACCGTCAATAATTGCTACGGGATCATACTTGGCGACTGCGGAGACGTAGCGGGCGCGGTTTCACGGTATCAAGTTGCCCTGGGCCTAGCGCGGGAGCTTCGTGATCTGGACAATGAGGCCCGCGTCTTGATGAACCTTGGAGTAGCCCTGCTGTATGGGGGTCTCTATCGTGAAGCGGTACCGTGTTTTCAGCGCTCGATCGATCTGTTTGCTACGAATGCGTCAGAGCCGGATCTTACGAATGGCGCTATAACGAACTTAGCTCAGTGCTTAATGCATCTTGGGGAAATCGATTTAGCCTTTTCAACAATTCAGCTTGCGCTCTCAAACAGCCAACCACCAAAGGACATAAATCTAGCGGGATCGCGTGTCATTCGTGAATTCACATTTGTTCAGATAGCGCTTGAGTTGGGCGCCGTAAAGGACGCAAAGATCCATGCGCTGCTCGCGGCGGACTTTGCTCGAGGTTGTGCTGAGAGATTTCAAGACTTAGCGGCAATTTCGTTGGCATCGTGTCTTGTTCTAGAGAATCAGTATGAAGCAGGCATATCAGCTCTAGAAAACATACTTCGCCGCTCCGACGTGTTTTCCACGCGAGAAACGGTCTTGATTGCTCTTTTTAAAGCGCACGAAAGAGCGGATCAACCGGAGCATGCCTTAGAGACCTTGCAAGCGCTGCTCGCGCACGTGCGAGAGTTTCGGTCCAAAGGACTAGATGCACTGAGATCGAACATGTGCGCATTCACGGAAATCGGCATAGCGTCAGAGGAGCACGACCTCGCTTCATTTCAACACCGAGAGGCTCAGCTACGCGCCAGAGTTGCTGAGCGTAAAGCCCTTAGCTCGCAAATCGAGATGCTCGAGCGCCTTGCGATTACCGCAGACGTGCGAGACGAGATCAGCGGCGAGCATGGGGCGCGGGTCGGGCGTTTATCGGCGCTGCTCGCCCGGCAACTCAACTGGTCCAAGGACGCAATCCACGCCATCGAGCTCGGCGCGAAGCTCCACGACATCGGCAAGATCGGCGTGCCCGACCGCATCCTTCTCAACACGAGGGACCTCGCGGCCGTCGAGCGACATTTCGTGAGCGCCCATACGCAGATCGGCGCCGAGTTGCTCGGAAAAAGCCAGTTTCCGCACGTGAAGATCGCCGAAGAGATTGCCCGCTACCATCACGAGTGCTGGGATGGCGAGGGTTATCCATCGCGACTGGCCGGCGAGCGCATTCCGTTGCACGCGCGGATCGTCGCCCTCGCAGACGTGTTCGACGCCCTCACCCACGGCCGCCCGTACTCTCCGCCATGGCCGTTTGAACGGGCAGTCGATGAAATCGAGCAACGCAAGGGCAGGCAGTTCGACCCGGCTTTGACCGACGTCTTCGTAAAGATGGTTCGGGAGCTGCACGCGACCCACCCGAATCTCGATGCCTTTCTCCTCCAAGGACAAAAGGACACTCCATTTGCCCAAGCCAGGCGCCGCATCACGGCGATGCTGGAGGCGGAGCGCCATGGCGCAGAGAAGGCTTCCGCCCATGCCCTGCCGGAGCCTTCCGCGATCCACTGAAGCTGTCGCTTCCGCGTTCCCGGATTGCTCGTCGAGCCCGAAAAACGCTAAAATAGACAGCTTTCCCGCACCAATTCCCCGATAGCTCAGTCGGTAGAGCGACGGACTGTTAATCCGCAGGTCGCTGGTTCGAGCCCAGCTCGGGGAGCCATGATCCAGACGGGTCAGGAAAGCGTATTCCTGGCCCGTTTTCATTGAGAATCCACCTTCGGCCCTCGGGTCATTTCGGGACGCAAACGTGGACGACGCACAGGGCGCAGGCAAGTCGGGCGAAGAAAGGCGCAAGGGCGCCGATCGGCGCAATACACAACTCGAGCCTCGCGAAAAGGCGCGGCAAGAGTTCTTCGCCGCCCTCTCGCACGAGTTGCGCAATCCCATCCACGCCATCCATACCAATGCGCTGCTGATCAAGTCTCGCACGCGCGATGCGGAAGTGGCCCGCCCGGCGGAGGCGATCGACCGCCAGGTGAGCCGCCTCACGAAGCTGCTCGACGACCTCCTGGACGTCGTGCGCATCGCGCAGCGCGAGGAGATGGTCATGCGCACCGTGACCATCCAGGAAGTCATCGGACGCGCAGTGGAGACTGTGCGGCGCTCCGCGGACACCCACCGACGAGAGCTCACCGTGACTTGCGAGGATGCGCCGCTTTACGTGAACGCGGAGCCCGCACGCCTCGAGCAGGCCATCGCCCACGTCCTCGCTAACGCGGTGAAATACTCGGGCCAGCAATCCGAAGTCCAGGTACGCCTCGCGCAGGAAGGCGAGCAGGCGGTGGTGTCGGTGCGCGACTTTGGAGTGGGCATTGCGCCCGGTGACCTTGAAGGCGTCTTTACCCGCTTCATCGACGGTGTCGGCCGCAAGGACGTGGCGGGCGGGCTGGGAATCGGCCTTCACATCGCGCGCGAGCTGGTGCAACTTCACGGCGGCAGCATCGAGGCCAGGAGCGAGGGGCTTGGCAAGGGATCAGAGTTCGTCATCCGGATCCCCCTCACCGGCGACCGGCCCGCCGCAGAATCGCAGGCCCGCGCGCAGTACGCAGACACCAAGGCGCTGCGCATCCTGGTCGTCGACGACAACCGCGATTCGGCCGACAGCCTTGCCACCCTGCTCGAGATGCACGGCCACACCGGCCTGGTCGCGTACGACGGCGCGGGCGCCATCGAGAAGGCCGAGAAGATGCGTCCGCACGTGGCCCTGCTCGACATCGGCATGCCGACGATGAACGGCTATGAGGTGGCCGAGCGCATCTCGAAAGCCGACTGGGGACGTGAAACCGTCCTGGTCGCGGTAACCGGTTGGGGCGCGCGGTCGGATCGCCTGAAGTCCAAGGAAGCGGGCTTCGCCTATCACCTCACCAAGCCGGTCGACTACGACACCTTGGCCAGCTTGCTGAACAACGTCTCCCGCAAGCCAGCCGCCAAGGCTTGACCGCTACTGCGGGCGCTCGCGCTCCATGTCGTAGCGGCTCCACAGGTTGGTAAGCAGCTCGGCAATCACCAGGTGGCATCCATCGGGGCAATCGCTCGGCGTGCCGATGTTCCAGTTCGCCGAGACATCGTCCGGCGGCGCTCGCCAGAAGGGCAGCGGCGCACGGCACCTGCTGCAAGTCCGTGGACGCAGGCGCTTGAACTCCCGATCGAGGATCGCGTAGAGCTGGGCGCTGCTGAGAGTGGTCCGGGACACGATGCCGCCTGGGTTCACGCCGGCACGAGCGCACCGGCCCTTTTGCAAAGCGTAGCCGGAGGCTGTACCCGAGTAAATCCGCCGCGAAGCCTATCGCGTTATGCTCGCGGCCATCATGAGTGCCCGGAGCCTTCGATTGCGCGCCCTCGCAGTTCGCGTTGTCCTACTTCTTTTCGCCGCCATTCCGGCAGCCGCGCAGCAATCTACGGTGCTGCTCGAGGAGCTCGCCTGGACCGACCTGCGCGATCGCATCGATGCGGGTGCGACGACGATCCTCGTTCCGATCGGGGGGACCGAACAGAACGGGCCGCACCTGGCGCTGGGCAAGCACAATCGCCGGGCGCTGGCGTTGGCCGAAAGGATCGCTTCGCGCCTCGGCAATGCGCTGGTAGCGCCGGTCGTGGCGTACGTTCCCGAGGGCACGATCGACCCGCCGACGGAACACATGAAATTTCCCGGGACCATCACCGTGCCTGAGGAGGTTTTCGAGCGCGGCCTGGAGTCGGCTGCGCGAAGCTTTCGCCGGCACGGATTCCGCGACATCGTGCTGCTCGGGGACCACGGCGGCTACCGGCGAAGCCTCGAGCGCGTGGCCCAGCGCCTCAATCGCGAATGGCCCGCCCAGGTGCGGGCGCATCATCTCGAGGCCTACTACCGCGCCGCGGGGATCCACGAACACGGCGGAGAAGCCGATACCTCGCTCACCCTGGCACTGGCTCCCGGCATGGTGCACGCGGACCGGTTGGCGCAGTCCCGAAGGGCCGGATCGGGTGCGACGGGCGATGCTTCCGGCGCCACGGCCGAACGTGGGCATGCAATGGCCGCCCGCGTGGTCGATGCCAGCGTGGAAGCCATCCGGAAGGTGACGCGCCGGTAGAATGGCGGGGTCCAGAATCCCCTCGGGAGCCCCTTGAAAGTGAAGCTCGTTGCCGCCCTCCTCGCCCTCGCCCTCGCCGCGCCGGGCGCGGCGCAGGTCCAGACCGTGCCCGGAATGCCGCCGGTCGTGGATCCGAAGAACCTCTACAGCGAGATCGGCGCGACGAAGGTGAGCCCCGCCCTCGCCGGGCATCGCGAGCTCGTGTACGTCCCACACGTGCAGTCCAACGACGTCTACGTGATCGACCCCAAGACGCTCAAGGTGATCGACAAGTACAAGGTGGGCATCAATCCCCAGCACGTGGTCCCGTCCTGGGACCTGCAGACGCTCTGGGTCACGAACAATTCGGAGCGCGACCACAAGAAGGGCAGCCTCACCCCGATCGACCCGAGGACGGGCAAGCCGGGCAAGGACATCCTCGTCCACGATCCCTACAACATGTACTTCTCGCCCGACGGCCAATACGCCATCGTGGTGGAGGAGGCCGAGAAGCGCCTCGCCTTCCGCGACGCGAAGACGATGGAGTTCAAGTACTTCATCGAGACGCCGCAATGCCGCGGGATCAACCATGCGGACTTCTCGATCGACGGCAAGTGGGCGATCTTCACCTGCGAGTTCGCCAAGCGCCTGGCCAAGATCGACCTCGTGGAGCGCAAGGTGATCGGTTACCTGGACCTGTCCAAGGGCGGCATGCCGCAGGACGTGCGCCTCTCCCCCGACGGCAAGCGATGGTACGTGGCCGACATGAAGGCCGACGGCGTGTTCATCATCGACGGCGACAGCTTCAAGGAGGTGGGATTCATCTCCACCGGCAAGGGGACGCACGGCCTTTACCCCAGCCGCGACGGCAAGAAGCTCTACATCGTCAACCGCGGCTCCAACAAGGTCCACGGCGACAAGAACGGCCCCGGCAGCGTCTCGGTGATGGACTTCGCCACGGAGAAGATCGACGTCACCTGGCCCATCCCCGGCGGTGGCAGTCCGGACATGGGCAACGTGAGCGCCGACGGCAAGCAGCTCTGGCTCTCCGCCCGCTACGACCACGTGGTCTACGTGTTCGACACCACCAGCGGCAAGGTGGAGAAGATCAAGGTCGGCATCGAGCCGCACGGCCTCACGGTGTGGCCACAGCCGGGCCGCGCCTCGCTCGGCCACACGGGCAACATGCGTTGATCGCCGAGGCCGGGCTCGCAGCGGTCGTCTTTGCGGCCACCGACATAGACGACCTCCTGATCCTGGCCGGTTTCTTCGCCGCTCGGCGCATCCGCCCCGCCGCTATCGTCATCGGGCAGTTCCTCGGCATCGGCGCGCTCGTCGCTGTCAGCGCTGCCGCCGCATGGCTCGCGATCGGCGTGCCCCAGAAATGGATCGCGCTACTCGGGCTCGTGCCCCTGGGCATGGGCCTCCTGGCGCTGCGCGGCCTGCGCCGGGGCTCCGCCGAGGTCGATGACGCTTACGGGCATGAACGCGAGCTCCTCCTCGAGAAGCGGATACACGCGCCGGCGCTGGCGGTCGCTGCCGTGACCTTCGCGAATGGCGGCGACAACCTCGGCGTCTACATCCCCCTCTTCGCTGCGCAGGCGAATGCCCTGCCGGTCTTCATCGTCGTCTTCGCGGTCGGCACGGGCATCTGGTGCTGGCTCGCACATGCCATCGTGGCTCATCCTCGATGGGGCACCGGCATACGTCGGCACGGAGCCGCTGCGTTGCCCTTCGTGCTCATGGCGCTCGGGGCCTGGATCCTTTCAGCCGCGTTTCGCGAGGCCGGATGATCCTCGCCGTCACGCTGCCATTTTTCGCCCTCATCCTGCTGGGCTACATCGCGGCCGCGCGCCGCTGGGTGCCGGCCGAATCGGTGCCGGCGTTCAACGGCTTCCTGCTCTACTTCGCCATTCCGGCGATGCTGTTCCGCTTCGCCGCGAATACGCCTTTCGAGCAACTGGTCAATGTGCGCTTCTTCGCCGCATGGGGCATCGCGGGAGTTTTCGTCGTCTACGCGGTCGCCTTCGTCGCCCTGCGCTTCCTCGGCACGAGCCTGCGCGATGGCGCCTTCTTCGGCCTGGCTGCCGGCGTTTCCAATGCCGGCTTTCTCGGGGTGCCGATGCTCGTCGCATTGCTTGGCGAGCCCGCCGCCGCTCCCGTGATCCTCGCGATCGTCGTGGACCTGGTGATCGTCGCCTCGGCGGGACTGGTGCTCGCGGACATGGGCGGCGAATCCAAGCGCGGCTGGAAGGAGGATCTGCGGGAATCGGCGCTTCGGCTTTTCCTCAATCCCATCCTGCTCGCCATGCTGTTGGGAGCCGCGTTCTCGGGTTATGGCTGGAGCCTTTATACGCCCCTCGAGGAAATCGTGAAGCTCCTCGCAGCAGCCGCGGGTCCGTGCGCGCTCTTCGCCATCGGGGTGTCGCTGGTGCGGCCCGACGCGCCCCTGCGCTCGCCGCTGTTGGCGCTGCCGGTGGCCGCGAAGCTCCTGCTGCATCCGCTGGTGGCCTGGATCGCAATGCGCGCCTTCGGCATCGATGACTTCACTGCGATGGTCGCGGTGCTGGTGGCGGCCCTGCCCTCCGCGGGCTGGGTGTTCATTTTCGCCGTGCGCTACGGCGCGGATGCGGGCCGCGTCTCGGCGACCATTCTCATCACGACTGCCCTTGCCTTCGCCACCTTCTCCGCCCTCGTGTGGTTCCTGGGCGTCGGGCTGCGAAGCTAGGCGGCGATTCCGGGATTGCCCTCAACGCCGACCAGCTTCGGCAGCACGAGCCGGGGCGCCACCACCTTGCGGTCCTTGAGGTACTGCGTCACAACTTCCCAGACGGGCTCGCCGGTCGCGCCCTGTGCAACCGGCGCCCAGCCGGCGACCTTGTACTTCTTCTCCGCCTCGATCGGCTTGTCGCCCAGGCGCATGTCGGAAATGCGCTTGCCCATCGACTCGCCGGGCGTGCAGGTGTAGGTGAGCCCGCCCACGCGAACCATGTCCCCGCCCTGCTGGTAATAGGGGTCGGGATTGAAGAGGTTGTCGCAGACGTCCTCGAGGATGGTCTTGATCAGCTCGCCGGTGAGCTCGTTCACGGTCGTGTACGGGTAGGTGATCGCCGACCAGTCCATCACGTGCTCGGTCGTGATCGCCTGGCCGGGCAACAAGGTCGTGCCCCAGCGGAAGCCGGGCGAAAAGGCAATCTCGGCGCCCTTCACATCCATGAGCGCGTCCAGCATGAGCTGGTCGACGGTGCCGTTGAAATTGCCGCGGCGATAGAGCAAGGATTGCGTGGTCGAAAGCTTCTGCGCGAGCTTCGCCTCGTGCGGGGCGCGGGCCTTGGCGATCAATCCGGCCATCTCGCGATCGGCGGGCAGGAGGTTGGAGAAGACCGGAAGCAGGTTGTAGCGGATGCCGGCGACCTTCCCCGCCTTGATATCGAGGTCGAGGACGCCCAGGAACTTGCCGTTGCTGCCGGCGTTGGTGACGATCGTGCGCCCGCCCGCGTTGGGAACCTCCACGGGCCGCGGCACCGCGTCGTGCGTATGGCCGCCGAGAATCGCGTCGATGCCCGTCACGCGCGAGGCGAGCTTGATGTCGACGTCCATGCCGTTGTGCGAGAGCAGGACAACGGCCTGCGCCCCCTTCGCGCGCACTTCCTCGACGCGCTTCTGCAACTCGGCTTCCTGGATGCCGAAGGTCCAGTCGGCGACGAAATAGCGCGGGTTGGCGATCGGCGTGTACGGAAAGGCCTGGCCGATGATCGCCACGGTGGCGCCGTTGATCTCGCGCAACGTGTAGGGCTTGAAGACCGGGTCGTTGAAGTCCGCAGTGACCACGTTGTGGGCGACGAACTCGACGCGATCCTTGAAATCGCCCTCCACCACCTGCTTCACGCGGTCCTGGCCGTAGGTGAACTCCCAGTGGCCGGTCATGATGTCCACGCCGAGGAGCATCGCGGCGTCGACCATGTCCTGGCCCTTGCTCCAAAGCGCGGTCGCGGAGCCCTGCCAGGTGTCACCGCCGTCGCAGAGCAGCGCTCCGGGTCGCGATGCCCTGACTCGCTTCACCAGCGTGGACAGGTGCGCGAAGCCGCCCATGCGCCCGTAGACTCGCGCCGCATGGGCGAAGTCGAGGTTCGTGAACGCATGCGCATAGCGCGAGCCCTTGGGCAGCCCGTAGACCTTGAGCGCATGCTCGGCCACGACATGCGGCGGGCGGCCGCGCGCATCGGCCACGCCCAGGTTCACGTCGGGCTCGCGGAAGTGCAGCGGCAACAGCTGCGCATGGCAATCGGTCATGTGCAGCAGCGACACGTTGCCGAACCGCGGCAGGTCGTAGAAGCGGCTGCCGTCTCCGGCGGCGGCGGCCCGCGAGGCGAGGGGAAGCCCCGAGGCGGCGGCGACCGCCAGTGCCTCGAGGAAGGAGCGGCGATCCAATCCTAGAACCTCGGCTCGTCGGCGATTGATTCGGTGCCCGCAAAGCGAGTCGCCTGCACGCGCCATCGAGCGGCACCCACGTGGCCGCTCCAATGGCCGCCCCGGTACATTTTCATCGCGAGATGCTCACTTGTTGACCGGCGACTCCGGGTCCATCAGCAGGGCGACCACGTCCTGGATCTGCTTCTCGGTGAGCACCTTGTTGTGGCCGAAGCGCGGCATGCTCGAGCAGGCCGAGAACGCCTGCGAGTTGTAGACCTTGCCGAACGCGTACTTCTGCATCTCCGGCGTGAAACCGCGCAGCTTGCCGAAGTTGTAGAGGCTGGGACCGATCGTGCCGAAGGACATCTCCGCCTTTGAAAGCTGGTGGCAGGCGTAGCAGTTGCCGCCGGCGGCGCTCTTCGGATCGTCGTTGTATTGCCCTCCCCGGCCGGACTGGGCGACGCGCTCGCCGGCTTTCCAGTCGCCCATGTACTTGCCGTCGGCGGGATACTTGATGAGCGCAAGCTGGCTTTTCTCGAGCCGCGCGGCCGTCGCCTTGTCGAGCTGCTGGCCATCCTTCAGGCTGCAAAGGCGCTGCACCTCGTCCTGGTCGAACCGGTCGAGCTTCGCCTGGCCACGCTCGGTGAACGAGGCCTTCATCATCGCGATAGCCTTGGCCCGCGTCTCGTCGGCGGTATCGGTCATCGCGCAACCGGCGGCAACACCCGCGAGGGCGACGGCGAGAATGCTGGTCTTCTTCATGTCGTCTCCTCAGCGCTTGATGCTGGGGGCGTTGAACACGCCGCCGTCGGCGCGCTTCGCGAGATACATCGAAAGCGCGATCGACGCGGGCGACGTGAACTCCAGGTGCGGGAAGCGCTGCTGCCGGAAGCAGTCCTCGAGCCGCCACTGCATGCCGCGCAGCTCGCCTTGCGAAACGCGGTAAGCCGGCCACGACGTGTACGCCTTCTGCGCATCCGAGGTCTTGGTGAGGTTCGGCAAGTCCTGCAGGCGGATTCGCTGGTTGTCGAAGCCGTGGCAGGTCACGCAACCGAAATCGTAGGGCCCGCCGCGGAAGAAGAAGATCTCGCGGCCGATATCGTAGGCCTCCTTTTCCTTGGGATGGCTCATCGCGACGTTCATCTTCATGCCTCGCGACTGCGCCGTGATGAACGCGACGAGGGCGTCCATCGCGACCTTCTTGCCCGGGCCGCCGAACGGGTCCTTCTTCGCTTCCGCCGGCGTGAAGCCCTGCAAGGTCACCATGCAGGTGACCAGGCGCGACTCGAGGTCTTCCACCTTGTCGGTATCGGCGAAATATTTCGGCAGCGAGGTGTAGGCCCCCTTCACCACGCCGGGACCCATGCCCAGGTCGCATCTCTCCAGCGAGGCGTTCTTCGGCCCGCGCTTCTGCTTCCACAGCTCCTCGCCACGCGCCTCCCAAAGCTCGGCGGGGTTGCCGTCTCCGAGCGCTGCGCGATAACGCTCGATTTCCTCGACGGCCGATCGTTGTTGCGCGATCGCCGCGGGCGCGGCGAGCGCAACGGACAAGGCGAGGGCGCAGGCGCCCCGGTGGATCAGTTTCAAGTGACTCTCCTCTTGTCTTGTAATTGGTCTGTGATCGGCTGCATTCCGACGTTGCTGGCCGGCAACGAAGGCGGGTTACGGTTTCAGGTAGGCGAACCCCTCCTGGGACTGCAGCCTGCTCACCTCGGCCACTCCCGAGGGGACGTACACCACTTCGTCGATCAACTGCTTCCTGTCGATCTTGCGCTGCTTGAGCGTGATCTCGCAGACGCGGAATTCCACCCCCTGCGACTTGAGGTCCTGCACCGTGACCTCGAACGGGTTGCCGTTGGCGTCCTTGGCATCGCGCATCAGGAAGTTGATTCCCGCCGCGTGCATGACCATGACGATCTTCGCCTTCGGATCCACGCTCAGGTGGTTGCGGACGTTGCGCAGGGCCTGCGGGGCGCGCTGCACGTCCTCGTTCATGTGATAGACGACCTTCACCGGGTCGCCGGGCGCCGCCCATGCGCCAAGGGAAAGGGCCGCGACGAAAGTCGCGAAAATGAGCTTGAGCATGTCCTTTTCCCTTCCCTTTTGCCTATCGCCAACCTCAGGCGATGGTCGCTTCGTCGGTGCGCTTCTCGCCCTTGTTGTCGGTCCAGGTGATCACCACCTTGTCCCCGGGCTTGCCGCCCGAGAAGCGGAACGACAGGAAGGGGTTCTTCGACACGGCAGGGCCCCACTCGGCCGAAAGCACCGTGCGGCCATTGTGGGTCGCGGTCACGTTCTGGATGAACCAGGCCGGGATCGTGGCGCCCTTGGAGTCCTTGCGCTGCCCGGTCTCCATCTCGTGGCTCATGAGCACGCGCACTTCCACCTTGTCGCCGGCCATCGCCGCGCGGATCTTCATCGGGTCGGCCATCTCAGCCTCCGCATCCGCCAAGGGTCACTTTGACCTCCTTGGCCGTGTAGTAGAACTTGCCATCGGCTTTCACCAGCGCGATGACGTTGGAGGTCTGGCCCATCTTCACGCGGGTGTTGACCCACGGCTCCGTGCCGCCGGGAATGCTGAAGTTGGCCGCGAGCACGTTGGGATTCTTCTCCACGAGAAGCGCAACCTGCTCGGTCTTGGGGATCTTGCTTGCGATCGTGAAGGGGACGACGGCGCCGTTCTCCGCGATGTCCGGCGAGGTGATGGTGATGTCCTTGCTCTCGACGGCGGCGGCGCCGCCCATCGCCCTCACGGTGTCGTTGAGCGACTTGGTCTCGAAAGCCGCCTTGTTCCAGCCCGATTGCGCCCAAGCGCTGCCGGGCTTGAAGAGCCCCGCGGCCATCGCCAGGGCGAGCACCGCGCCTCCCCCGGTTCCCTTCAGTACCTTCCTGCGCCCGCTGTCCATGCATTGCTCCTTCATTCAGAGGATTGCCAAATCGTAAAAATTATACCTTTCGCCCCGGCCGGCGCCCAAAGTCATGCGGCTCCGCGCAGGATCCAGCGCACGAGGGCACGGGCGTCTTCCTCGGCCAGCGCGGGATTCGCCGGCATCGGGACGGCGCCCCAGGCGCCGCTTCCCCCCGCCCGCACCTTCTGCAACAACCTGGCCTCGGCACCCGCCTGCCCGTGATAGCGCTGCCCGACCTCCCTGAAGGATGGGCCGACGATGCGCTGATCGACGCCATGGCAGGAAAGGCAGGCATTGCGGCGCGCGAGATCGATCAAGGCCACGGGCTCGGGCGCCGCTGCTGCCGCTACGGCCGCGCCGCCCACCTGCACCCCGCGTACGGGCCCTACAAGGCGATGCTGCTCCGCAAGGTTGCCGTGCGAATCCCGCGCGTGGTCGGGCATCGCGGAAGTCACCTGCACCTCGGCCGCGCAATCCTTCATGCAGGGCGTGTTGCGCACATCCGGTTGCCCGTTGAGGTCCCAAAGACCGTGTGCGCGCGTCATGCCGTTGCGGTTGGGAAGCCGCGCCTGTACTTCAGCCATGTTCCGATCGGACAGCACGAAGTCGGCGGGCACGATATCGCCCAGGTGCAGGAGGTAGGCGACCACCGCGTACACCTCCTCGGTAGTGAGTGTCTTCGGCGCGTTCCACGGCATCGCGCGGTTCACGTAATCCCACAACGTGGAGACGGTGGGAAGCTTCATGAGCGTCGTTCGCTGGCCTCCCTCGGAGAGCGCCTTGACCCGCCCCGTCTTCAGGTCCTCGCGGGTGGTGCCGCCCACCAGAGGCGGGAATACCTCGTTCGACTCGCCGAAGGTCCCATGGCAGGAGGCGCACTTGTCGTCCCAGACCTGCTGTCCCTTCGAGACGCTGCCCGATCCCGCGGGCAGGCCCTTGAAGTCAGGTCTCACGTCGATATCCCAAGCCTTGATCTCGGCCGGTGTGGCCGGGCGACCCACACCGGGGAAGGCGCCCGGATGGGCCTGCCAGGGAAAGGCCAAAAGCACGACGAGGCAGCGCGCGAGAGTCTCAGCCGACCTGGACATTGCTCACCTCCCCGTCGGCGGCCACCTTCCACGACTGGATCGCGTTGTTGTGATAGATCGAGCGCCGTCCGCGCTTCTCGCGAAGCTGGGCGATGCGCGGCTGCACATAGCCGGTCTCGTCCATGGCGCGGGACTGGAGGATGGCGGGCGAGCCATCCCATACCCAGTCGATGTTGAAACGGGTCAGGCACTTGGGAAGGATGGGCGACTCCAGGCGCGCGGCGCGCCAGTTGCGGCCGCCGTCGAAGGAGACGTCGACGCGCTTCACGCGCCCGCGGCCTGACCACGCAAGTCCCGTCACGTTGTGGAAGCCGCGGTCCAGGATTTTCTGCCCCCCCGACGGCGTGGTGATGACCGACTTGCACTCCTGGATCGAGGTGTATTGGCGATGCGTGCCGTCGGGCATGAGGTCCACGTAATGCAGCGCCTCATCCTTGGTGGCCCAGGGTTGGTCGCCCACCTCGATGCGGCGCAGCCATTTCACCCACGAAACGCCCTGCAGGCCGGGAGCCACGAGGCGCAGCGGATAGCCGTTCTCGGGGCGAAGCATCTCGCCATTCATCGCCCAGGCCACCATCACGTCATCGAGCGCGCGATCCATGGCGATGGTGCGCGTGAGGCCCGAGCCATCGGCGCCTTCGGCCAGGATATAGCGTGCCGCCTTGTCGAAGCCGCAGTCATCCAGCAGCGTCGAGAGCTTCACGCCGGTGAACTCGCAGCATGAAAGCATGCCGTGGGTGTACTGCACCGTCGGCACCGCGACATTGCCCCACTCCATGCCGGTGTTGGCGCCGCACTCGATGAAGTGCATGCGCGAAACGGCCGGCAGGCGCATGAGGTCATCCAGCGTGTAGACCTTGGACTGCTTCACCATGCCCATCACCATCAGGCGATGCGCGGCGGGATCGATGTCCCACCATCCCTGGTGATGGCGCTCGAAGTGCAGGCCGTTGGGCGTGACGATGCCGAAAAGGCCCTGGAGCGGGCAGAAGGAAACCGACGACGCGCCCACGCGCGTGAGCCCGGGGCTTTGACGTCGCTGCAGGTTTTTCTCGTATCGGGATGGCGCGCCGTAACCGTGGGTCGCGACGGGTTGGCCGAGGCCCTTGCTGTGGGCGGGCAGCTCGAGAATCGCCGGGTCGCCGGCTCCCGCCGTCGCCCCGGCGCAGGCCGGCGCCCAATGCGTCCCCGCCGCGGCTGCCGCGAGGAACGCGTTGCGCAGGAAGCCGCGCCGTCCGGCCTGGACCTCGGCAACCTGGCGGGGATCGAGGAAGGATTCGGGAGCGCGCCGGATGCGGGAACGGATCATCGCCGCAGTCTATTAGCGCCTGCCAATATTAGTCAAACCTAATATTGACGCACCGCAGCATCGGCCCTACAGTCGCCGCATGCCCCGCACCGCAAAGAAGAAATCAGTCGCCGCGCGCCCCTCCCAGGACATCTTCGACCTCATCGGCAAGGGCGACAACATCCGCGAGGCGAGCGCCGCCATGCAGGCCATGGGGCACCCCTTGCGGCTCAAGATCCTTTGCCTCGTCGGCAACCAGGAGCTCTCCGTCCTCGAGATCGTGGATGCCGTGGGCACCACGCAAAGCAACATCTCGCAGCACCTGGGCGTATTGCGCGAACATGGCTTGCTGGTGGCTCGCAAGGAGGCCAACAAGGTCTTCTACCGCATCGACGACCCGCGGGTCCTAAAGATGATCGCGCTCACGCGCGAGATCTTCTGCAGTTTCTAGCGCGCCTCACCCCTGCGGCGTGTGGGCCATGCTCGAGCAATATTCGTGCAGGTCATCGGGCAGGCCGTCCGGACACACGCCGCACTCGCGATTGCCCGGGACCGCGAAGTCGATGAACTTGGGATAGGGAAGCTTCAGCGCGGCCATGATCGCCAGGAAGTCCTCGAGGTTTCGTTCCAGGCCCAGCCGTGGGTTGCGCTGCTTCTCCTGCGCGATGCTCGAAACGCGCCGGCCGTGGTAGTCGTGCGCCGGGTAGACGAGCACGTCGTCGGGCAACGCGAAGATCTTTTCCCGCACGCTGCGATAGAGCGCCGTGGCGTTTCCGTTCTGGAAATCGGTGCGTCCGCATCCGTCGATCAGGAGCGCGTCTCCCGTCAACACCGCACCGCCCACGCGATAGGCGTAATGGTCGTCGGTATGCCCGGGCGTGTGGAGGCCTTCCAGGCACAGGCCGCCTACCCGGAACGGAATGCCTTCCTCGATCCATTCGTCCACGCATTCGAAGCGGTCGGGGCCGGGATAGACGATGCGGCTGCCCGCCTCGCGCTTGAGGCGCCGCGCCGCGGTGATGTGGTCCGCATGCACATGGGTCTCGACCGTGCACGCCAGCGTGAGGTCCAGCTCGCGCACCGCCTGAAGGTCGCGCTGCCACGTCGGCAGGGTGGAATCGACCAGCACCGCCTTGCCTGTTTCCTCATCCCCGAGGAGATAGGTGAACGTGCTGGAAAGGGGCTCGAAGAGTTGTCGGAAGATCATGGGGCCCTCCGGATGCGAAGATAAGGCATGCAGGTCGACTGGAACGCATTCACGCCCTGGGCATCGCTTGCCGGAGGCGCACTCATCGGATTCGCGGCCGGGTTGCTCGCGATGGTGGCCGGGCGCATCGCCGGGGTAAGCGGGATCGTAAGCGGGTTGCTGCGCCCCGTTCGCGGCGACCGCGCCTGGCGCATCGCGTTCATCGTGGGCATGGTGGCGGCGCCGTTCCTGTACTCGATGGCGACACTCGTGCCGGCGATACGCATCGACGCCTCTCCGCTCGCGCTAGTCGCCGGCGGATTGCTCGTCGGATGGGGCTCGCGGCTGGGCTCGGGCTGCACCAGCGGGCATGGAGTCTGCGGCCTCGCCCGCGGCTCGGTGCGATCCCTCGTCGCAACGCTCGTCTTCATGACCGTGGGTTTCGCGACCGTGTACATCGTGAGGCACGTGCTGGCATGAGCGCGCGCGACGATGGCCGCGCGCTCGAGGTTGCCATGGCCGCGGTGGTTGGGTTGTTGTTCGGCGCGGGCCTGCTCCTGTCGGGCATGTCGAATCCCGCGAAGGTCCTGGGCTTCCTCGACCTTGCCGGGGCCTGGGACCCTTCGCTTGCGCTGGTCATGGTCGGGGCGATCGCGCTCGGCTCTTTGGGGCTGCGCCTGGCCGGCCGGCAAACGCAATCCGTGCTTGGCCTGCCCATGCAGTTGCCTGCCTGCCGCGACATCGACTGGCGACTGGCGATCGGCGCGGCGGCGTTCGGGATCGGGTGGGGGCTGGTCGGGCTTTGCCCAGGTCCCGCGCTGGTGGCCCTCGCGAGTGGCGCGTGGGAGGCCATCGTGTTCATGGCGGCGATGCTCGCCGGGATGGCGCTGCACGACTTCCCTTCGATACGCCCGCGCAGGGACGACGCCTAGCTTTTCCAGCGCTCGGCGGCGGTGTCGTCGCTCGCGCGCGCTTCCACCCAGCGGGAGCCCTCGGGCGTGTCCTCAAGTTTCCAGAAAGGCGCCCGCGTCTTGAGGAAATCCATGATGAACTCGCAGGCGGCGAAAGCCTCGCCCCGATGGGCGCTCGCCGCTGCCACGAGCACGATGCGGTCTCCGGGGACCATCGCGCCGATACGATGGATCACCAAGGTGTCCACGAGGTCCCAGCGTGCATGGGCCTGGGCGCAGATGTCCTCGAGCGCCTTTTCGGTCATGCCGGGATAGTGCTCGAGCGTCATGCCGCGGACCGCTCGCCCGTCGTTCGCATCGCGCACCAGCCCGACGAAGCTCGCCATCCCGCCCACGTCCACCCTGCCCCGGGTTAACGCGTCGAGCTCGCGCCCGACGTCGAAGTCCGCTTCCTGCACGCGAACGCGCGGCACTCAGCCTCCTGTGACCGGCGGAAAGAACGCGACCTCGTCGCCGGGCTTGATGGGCGTGGCGGGGTCGGCCATCTGCTGGTTCACGGCGACGCGCCACGGCTTGCCGGCTGCGAGCGCCTCGCCGAAGCGCGCGTCGCGCGAGCGCAGCGCATCGACCAGCAGGGACACCGTAGGCGTTCCCGCCGGCGGCAACGCCACCTGCTCGCGCGAGCAGCCGAGCGACTCCCGCAGGCTTGCGAAGTAGAGGACGGTCACCATGGGGCTAGCGGACGAGGCGGGCGCGGTCGAGTCCCAGGTGATGCATGAGGAAGCGCGCTACGCCTTCGATGTCTTCGATGCCCAGCTGCGGCAGGGTGGTGTCGAGCGGCTCGTCGGTGACGACCGCCACGACGTGCGGATCGGTGGGGTGCAGCAGCGGCGTGTTGGCGTCGCGACGATGCACCTCGACCTTGGGAATCGGCTCGCCCTTGTAGCCCTCGACGATCAGCAGGTCGCACGGCGAGAGGTGCTTGACCAGCTCCTGCAGCTTCGGCTCCGGCGCCCCGCGGTGCTCGTGCATGAGCGCCCAGCGCTTCGAGGAGCTCACGAGGACCTCGGCGCACCCCGCGTGCCGATGGCGATAGGAATCCTTCCCCGGCTGGTCCACGTCGAATTCATGGTGGGCATGCTTGATGAGGGAAACACGCAGGCCTTCCATGGCCAGGACCGGAATCAGCTTCTCGATCAGCGTCGTCTTGCCGCTGCCGCTGAACCCGGCGATGCCGATGATCTTCATGCCACAAGTTTACGCGTTAAGCGCCGCCCATAAAAAAGCCCCCGGGATCGCCGGGGGCCCAACACTGCTGGAGGAAAGACCTTACTTCGAGCGCTTGTTGCCGCGCTTGGTGGTGTTGCGGTTGCCTGCCTCGGCGGTCGCAACGCCCTGCTCCACGGTCTTCTCGAACGTGTCGTAGATCTGCTTGTTGACGGCCACGAGGTTGTCGTAGGCGCTCTGCGAAGCGGCGATGGCCGACTTCACGTTGGCGACGACGGTCTCGCTGCCGGCGGGGGCGTACTTGAACGCCTCTTCGAGGGCCGCGACGGCGGCCTTCTGGACTTCGGCGTTGCGCTGCTCCATCACGCGCTTGACTTCGCTGCCGGTCTGCGCGGCGGTCTCGAAGGCGACGCGCGAGTAGGCGTAGGCGCGCTTGAACGCGGGCTCGAGGGCGGCGGAGTTGATCGCGATGACTTCCTGCACGTCGCGCGCGCCGGCAACGGCCTGGGCGTGCTGCGTGGCGAGCGCCACGGTTTCGCGGGCCGCTTCGAGGCCGAGCCCGGCGAACTTCTCGACGTTGGCAAGCGAAAGCTTGGCGAAGTACGAGAACTGCTCGATCGCGGCTTCGTTCGCGGCGGTGAACTGGTCGATTTTCATCATGGCTGGTCCTTGTGGGATTCGGGGTGGCAGCATTTTTGCTGCACTGCACAAATCACATTCTACCGATTTTTCCAGCAAGGTCAAGCCCCGAATGCATTTGATTGCTGCGGCGCAATATAAAATGCCAAGGCCTTATGAATCAACAGCTTGTACGAGCATTCAGGGGTCGAATCCGACCACCTGGCGCACCGCCCTGCCTTCCCGGAGCCGGTCGAAACCCTCGTTGATCTGCTGCAGCGCGAGACGCCCCGACATGAGCAGGTTCACGGGCAGGCGCCCCTGGCGGTAGAGCTCGATGTAGCGCGGCAGGTCGCGCGAGGGTACGCAGGTGCCGATGTAGCTTCCCTTGATCGTGCGCTCCTCGGCGACCAGGTGGGTCGGTGGCATGCTCCAGGCGGCGTCGGGGGGCGGCAGGCCCGCCGTGATGGTGGTGCCACCGCGACGCGTGATGCGGTAGGCCGTTTCGAACGCCCGTACCGAGCCGGCCATCTCGATGGCGTAGTCGACGCCGCCGCGGGTGGCTTCCTTCACCTTCTGGACGAGCTCCGCGTCGGCTGCATTGAAGACGTGCGTGGCGCCGAGCTTGGTGGCGAGGGCGAGCTTGTCGTTGGAGATATCGACGGCCACCGTGTGGCGCGCACCTGATGCGACCGCACCCAGGATCGACGCAAGCCCCACGCCCCCCAGCCCGACGACCGCCACGGAACTGCCGGCGCGCACCTGGCCGGTGTTCACGACCGCGCCGACGCCCGTGAGCACGGCGCAGCCGAAGAGCGCGGCTTCCTCGAGCGGCAGCTCGGGATCGACCTTCACCAGCGATCGGCGCGACACGACCGCCGCCTCGGCGAAGGCCGAGCAACCCATGTGGTGGTACACCGGCTGGCCGTCGCGGAAGATGCGGCGCTCGCCCGAGAGCAACGTGCCCGCGGTATTGGATGCCGCGCCCGGCTCGCACAGGGCGGGCCGACCCTCGGCGCAGGGATTGCAATGGCCGCAGCTGGGCACGAAGACGAGGACGACGTGGTCGCCCTTCGCGAGGTCCGTTACACCCGGCCCGAGCGCCTCGACGACGCCGGCGGCTTCGTGTCCGAGGGCCATCGGCGTGGGCCGCGGCCGGTCGCCGTTGATCACCGAAAGGTCCGAGTGGCAAAGCCCGGCCGCCGCGATGCGCACGAGCACTTCCCCCGGGCCGGGATCGCGCAGCTCGACAATGTCGATGGAAAGCGGTTTCGACTCCGCGTACGGCGTGGCCGCGCCCATCGCGTTGAGCACGGCGGCTCTCACCTTCATGGCAGCACTCCGCTTGTCGTCTTTGCGCGCCAGTTTAGCGCGCAACAGAGTGGCGACCGGCCGGCAGCTTGCTCAGCGCTTGTAGACTTCCGGGTCGTGAAGCTCCATGAAGCGCTCGGGGTCGCGCAGGGGCTTGAAGCCGAACTGGCCGTAGAGGCCCTGCGCATCGCGCGTTACGAGCACCCAGCGGCGAAGGCCGCGCAGATCGGGGTGGCCGAGCGCCTCGGCGACCAGGCGCTTGGAGATGCCGCGGCGCCGGTGGGATTCCAGGACGAAGACGTCGGCGAGGTAGGCGAAGGTGGCGCGATCGGTCACCACGCGTGCGAAACCAACTTGCCGTCCATCCTCGTAGGCGCCGAAGCAGAGGCTGTTGCGCACGGCGCGCTCGACCACCTCCCGCGGGATGCCCGCGGCCCAATAGGAGCGCGACAGGAAGTCGTGCACCACGTCCATGTCGAGCCGCGATGCGTCGTCGTCGACGGTGATGCGCGCGCTCGTCACGCCAGCCACGGGGTCTCCTCGCGCTGCCGCGCCTCGTAGGCGGCGATGTCGACCTCGTTGCGCAGCGTGAGGTCGATCTCGTCTTGCCCGTGCAGCAGGCATTCCTTGCGAAACGCATCGACCTCGAACTTCTCGACGGAGCCGTCCGGGAAGGTCACCGCCTGCGCCGGCAAGTCGATCGTGACCTGGCTTCCGGGCGCCGAAGCGAGCATGCCGCGCAGCGACTCGACGCGATCGTGCGGCAGGACGACGGCGAGCACGCCGTTCTTGAACGAGTTCTCGAAGAAGATATCGCCGAAGGACGGCGCGATCCAGGCGCGGAAGCCGAAACCGGCAAGCGCCCAGACCGCGCCCTCGCGGGACGAGCCGCAGCCGAAGTTCTCGGCTGCAACGAGGATCTGCGCGCCGCGGTATTCGGGCCGGTCGAGCACGAAGCCAGGATTGCCCTCGCGCAGGTCGTGGAAGAGGAAGTTCTCGTAGCCGGCGCTTCTCGGCCTGCGCAGGAATCTCGCGGGGATGATGCGGTCGGTGTCGACGTTCACGAGGTCGAGCGGGACGGCGATGGCGCTCAGTGTGGTGAAGGGCTTCACGACGCCAGCCCCGGTCCCGCGAGGGAAAGCAGCTTCCTCACATCGGTGATCTTTCCCGTCACCGCCGCCGCCGCCGCCATGGCGGGACTCATGAGGTGGGTGCGGGCGCCCCGGCCCTGGCGGCCCTCGAAGTTGCGATTCGAAGTGGAAGCGCAGCGCTCGCCCGCGGCGACCAGGTCGCCGTTCATGCCGACGCACATGGAGCAACCGGCCTCGCGCCAGTCGAACCCGGCTTCGAGGAATATGCGGTCGAGCCCTTCGGCTTCGGCAGCGCGCTTGACCAGGCCGGACCCCGGGACGACCAGCGCCGGCACGCGCGCCTTCCTTCCCCGCACCACGCTCGCCGCCACCCGCAGGTCTTCCAGGCGGCTGTTGGTGCACGAGCCGATGAACACACGATCGATCGCGAGGCCTTCTAGGCGGCGGCCGGGCTCGAGGTCCATGTAGCGCAACGCCTTCTCCATGCTGCCGCGGCGCGCGGGGTCGCGCTCGCCCGCCGGATCGGGCACCGCTCCGGACACGCCGACGCCATGCTCGGGACTGGTGCCCCACGTGGCCATGGGCTCGATCGCCGCCGCATCGAGCGAGACCTCCTGGTCGAACGCCGCGCTCTCGTCGGACGGCAATTGCCGCCAGCGCTCGAGTGCGCGATCCCAATGCAAGCCCTTGGGCGCAAAGGGGCGCCCCGCGAGGTACTCGAACGTCGTGTCGTCGGGCGCCACCATGCCGGCGCGGGCGCCCGCTTCGATCGACATGTTGCACATCGTCATGCGCGCTTCCATGGTCAGGCCACGGACGGCGCTGCCCGCGTATTCGAGCGTGTGGCCCGTACCCCCGAAGGCGCCGATGCGCGCGATGAGGGCCAGGATCACGTCCTTGGCGTAGACGCCCGGCTGCAGCTGCCCGTCGATGCGCACCCGCATCGTCTTTGTCTTCGATTGCCATAGCGTTTGCGTCGCCAGCACATGCGCGACTTCCGAGGCGCCGATGCCGAAGGCCAGCGCCCCGAAGGCGCCATGGGTCGAGGTGTGCGAATCGCCGCACACGAGGGTGATGCCGGGCTGGGTGATGCCCTGCTCCGGCCCGATCACATGGACGATGCCCTGCCGATGGTCGCCGACCGGAAAGATCGCGATCCGATGCGATGCGGCGTTTGCGGCGAGCGTCTCGACCTTGTCGCGAAGCTCCGGGTTTTCGATGTTCACGCGGCCGCGCGTCGGCACGTAGTGGTCCGGAGTCGCGAACGCAGCCTCGGGGCGGCGCACCGTTCGGCCCGAATCCCGCAGCGCGGCGAAGGCGTGGAAGCTGCCATCGTGCAGCAGGTGGCGATCGACGTAGAGCAGCGTGCGCCCGCCGGGGCCGGACGCCACGGCGTGGGCATCCCAGACCTTTTCGTAAAGCGTCCTAGCCCGGGACATGCCCCACCGAATCGGCGTACTTCTTCATGGCTTCCTCGCCGAGGTATTCGCGTTCCCAGGCGCGTACCTGGTCGAAGCCCGCGAAGGTATGCAGGTCGCCCAGCGGATGCTGCCTGAAGCGCTCCATGAAGCGCGTCTCCGCCACCGGACCCTCGGCGCGCATCTCCTGCGCGAGGTCGTGCATGGCGGCAAGCGAGCTTCGAAGCATGGCGTTGGGCGAGATGCATACCGCGATGCCCAGGGCGCGCATCTCTTCGAGCGTGAAACGCGGCGACACGCCCGTCATGTTGTAGAAGACCGGCCCCCTTGCCTCGCGGCAGATGCGCTTCACCTCGTCGACGCAGGTCGGTCCCTCGACGAAGGCGAGGTCGGCGCCGGCATCCAGGTAGGCGTTCACCCGGCGGATGGCATCGTCCAGGGAGCCTCCCGATGCGCCGCGGGCGTCGGTGCGCGCCACGAGCACGAAATCGGGATCGAGCCGCTTGCGCTCGTCCGCAGCCGCGCGGATCTTGCCCACGGCCTCCTCCAGCGGGATGACCAGGCGCCCTGCCACGTGGCCGCATCGCTTCGGGCTCACCTGGTCTTCCATGTGGATGCCGGCCACGCCCGCGCCGATGTAATCGCGCACCGTGCGGATCACGTTGATGGCGTTGCCGAAGCCCGTGTCCGAGTCCGCGATGAGCGGTATCTGGACCGACGAGGCGATGTAGCGCGCGTTCATCACCATCTCGGTCAGCGTCGCGAGGCCCACGTCGGGAAGCCCTGTGAGCGAGAGAGAGGTGCCGTAGCCGGACATGTAGATCGCGGGGAAACCCGCCGCCTCGAGCACGCGGGCGCTCATCGCGTTGTAGCAGCCGGGTACGTAGAGCGTCGGACCCTGCGCGATCAGCTCGCGCAGGCGAGTGGAGGCGCGCATCAGTTCGCCTTCGCGCCCGAAGCCTTGATGGCGCGGCCCCACGTCTGCTGCTCGCTCTCCAGCAGCTTCCTGAATTCCTCCGGCGTGTTGCCGACCACTTCCGCTCCCAGCTTCGCGAGACGCTCCTTCACCGCAGGGGCGTTCAACGCCTTCACCGCCGACGCGTGCAGCTTGGCGACCACGTCCTTGGGCGTGCCGGCAGGGGCCAGCAGGCCGTACCAGGTGTCCGAGGCGTAGCCCTTCACGACCTCGCCGATGATCGGGATCTCTGGATTGGTCTGGGCGCGCTTGCTGCTCGTAAGCGCGATGGGCTTGAGGCGCCCGTCCTTGATGAGCGGCTGCAGCGGCAGCAAGCCGTCCATGGCGAGCTGCACCTGCCCGGCAAGCACGTCCTGGCGCGCCTGGGTCGAGCCCTTGTAGGGCACGTGGACCACGTCGATGCCCGCCATGGTGAGGAACATCGCCATGTTGAGGTGCGTGGCCGAACCCGTGCCCGCCGAGCCGTAGTTGAGCTTGCCCGGGTTCTTCTTCGCGTAGTCGATGAGCTCCTTCAGGTCCTTCACCGGCACCGATGGGTGCGCCACGATGATCTGGTGCGTGTTGGCGACGACCGTGATCGGGTCGAAGCCCTTGATCGGGTCGTAGGTCTTCTTGTCGGCGTGCAGCAGCGGGTTGATGACGTGCGAGGGACTGGCGGCGAGCAACGTGTAGCCATCGCCCGGCGCATTCGCGACCAGCTCCGTGCCCACGAGCCCCCCCGCGCCCGGCTTGTTCTCGATCACGACGGGCTGGCCGAGGTCCCTGGCCATTTCCTCGCCCACCGCACGCGCGAGGGTGTCGCCCGTGCCGCCGGCGGCTAGCGGAACGATGATCTTGATCGGCTTGGCGGGGAAGGCTTGCGCGAAGGACGCAAGCGGCGTGACGGAAAGGATGGCGGCGGCGATGGCCGTGACCAGGGTGCGTTTCATGTCTCCTCGCGATTTTTGTCGTCGGTGCGCGCGGAACCGCGCGCGGGGCGCAACGCCTAAAGGTTATCACCCCGATCGGCGCCATGACTCCGCTCCGCGACCTGCTCGCGCGCATCCGCTGGGACCCTGACTTCGGCCGCGCGCGCTTCGAAATCGCCTACCTCGACCGGCAGGCCATGGGCCTCGTGCGCGTGCCGCTGGAGCGCGTGGACTTTCCCGCCGGAGCGGCATTCGCTTTCGAAACTACGGATGATGAAGGGGTTGCGCGCTCCGTGCCGCTTCACCGGGTTCGCGAAGTGCGGCGAAACGGCCGGCTCATCTGGTCACGCACGCCGCCACGGCCGGGAAAGCCGGCTACTTCGCCTCGGGCGAATCCGGCAGCAAGGAAGGTTGCACGCGACGTGCGCCCCCCTCGATCGCGCGCAGCTCGATGATTTCCGCTTCCTGGGAGGTGGCGCCCAGCTCCTTGAACCGCCGCGCCGAGACGAGCACGCGGCTTTCGAAGGAGGCGATGGCGGCGTTATAGCTGTCGGTGGCCGAGCTCAGGCCCTTGCCCACCTTGAGCAGGTGCTCGGCGACCTTGGCGAGCCGGTCGTGGAGCTCCTGGCCCAGCCGGCTGATCTCGCGCGCGTTGGCCTCGATGCTCTCCTGGCGCCAGCCATAAGACGCCGCCTTGAGGAGCGCCATGAGCGAAGCGGGCGAGGCGATGATCACGTTCTGGCCGAACGCGTTCTCCAGCAGCTCGGGATCGGCCTCCAGCGCCGCGCTGTAGAAGGCCTCGCCCGGGATGAACATGACGACCACTTCCGGGGTGGGCTGGAACTGCTCCCAGTAGCTCTTGCGGGCGAGCGCATCGAGGTGGCGGCGCACGAGCTGCGCGTGCAGCAGGATCTTGACCTTGCGCAGCTCGTCGGTGGCCGCTTCGTGCGCCTCCATGTAGGCGGTGATGGGCGCTTTGGAATCGACCACGATCTGGCGATTGCCGGGCAGCTTCACGACGAGGTCGGGCCGCAGCTTGCCGTCTTCCGTGTCCGCGGACTGCTGCTCCACGAAGTCGCAATGCGCCATCATTCCGGCCATCTCGACCACGCGGCGCAGCTGGATCTCGCCCCACCGGCCGCGGACGTGCGGCTGCCGCAACGCGCGCACGAGGTTGCCGGTTTCGTCGCGCAGCTGGTTCTGCACCTCCGCCATCTGCGTGAACTGCTGCTTGATCTCGCCGTAGGCGTGCTCCCGCGCCTTCTCGAGCGCCGCGATCTTCTCGTCCACCTTGTCGAGGGAGGCCTTGACGGGCGTCACGAGCGCGTCGATGGCCTGCTGGCGGCGCTCGAGGTCGCCCTTGGCCACTTGCTGGAACTCGTTGAGGGAAGTGCGCGCCAGGTCGAGGAATGACTGGTTGTTCTGCCGCAGCGCTTCGGACGAGAGTGACTTGAAGGCATTCTCCATGGCCTGCTTGGCCTCGGTCAGCAACGCGAGCTTCTCGTCGGCTTGCTGGCGCTCCTCCTCGAGGCGCGTCTGCAGCTCGGCGCCCCGCTCGCGCAGCTGCGCGGCTTCCGACTGAAGGCGCGCGATGGCCTGCTCGCGTTCGCGCACCAGCGCGCGCAGCTCCTCGGCCTGCTTGGCGCGCTCCTCGTATCGCGCGCTCTCCTGGGCGGTCTCGAGCAGCTGGGCGCGCAGGGTGGTCGCCTCGCGCTCGAACTCCGCCGCCTGCACGCCCGAGCGCAGGCCGTGCTCGCGCGAGGCCTGCAGCTGCGCCTCCAGGTCGGCCACGCGCTGGTCGCCGGCCGGGGAGCCTTTCCTCAGCACCAGGAAGGCCAGCAGGGCCAGCGCCGCGAAAATCGCCACCGCGGCGCCGATGAGGATCGTTTCCATGGCGCCAATTCTGGCATGCGGCAGGCCCATGGGATGAGCCACCCGATGGATAAAATGCGCCCATGCCCGAGCTGCCTGACGTCTGCGTCTACCTCGAAGCGCTGGAGCGCAAGGTGGTCGGCCACGAGCTGCAGGCCGTGCGCCTCACCAGCCCCTTCGTGCTGCGCTCGTACGATCCGCCCCTCGATGCGACATTCGGGCGCAGGGTGTCCGGCGTGCGGCGCATCGGCAAGCGCATCGTCCTCGAGATGGGCGATGCGCTGTTCATGGTGATCCACCTCATGATCGCCGGGCGCCTGCACTGGAAGCCGCCGAGCCAGAAAGGCATGGGCAAGTCGCTAGCGGTGTTCGAATTCGCCCACGGCAAGCTCTTCTTCACCGAGCAGGGCTCGAAGAAGCGCGCCTCCATCACGGTCGTGCGGGGGGAGGAAGCGCTGCGCGGGCTCGATCCGGGGGGGATCGACGTGCTCGGTTCGAGCTTCGAGGATTTCGATGCGGCGCTCCGCAAGGCGAACCACACCCTCAAGCGCGCGCTCACCGACCCGCGGCTCTTCAGCGGCATCGGCAACGCCTATTCCGACGAAATCCTGCACGCGGCGCGGCTCTCGCCGCTCAAGCAGACGAAGCAACTGTCGGAGGAAGAGGCTCGGCGCCTGCATGCCGCCACTCGGACCACGTTGCGCACCTGGACCGACATCCTGCGCGCCGAGGCCGGAGAGGGCTTCCCGGAGAAGGTGACGGCCTTCCGCGAGGGGATGGCGGTGCATGGCCGTTACGGCAAGCCCTGCCCGGTGTGCGAGGCGCCGGTGCAGCGCATCGTCTATGCCGAGAACGAATGCAACTACTGTGCGCGCTGCCAGACCGGCGGCAAGCTGCTAGCCGACCGCTCCCTCTCCCGCCTGCTCAAGTCCGACTGGCCCAAGTCGATCGACGACTTGTAACACCGGGGACGCGGTGGCCCAACGGCACGCGCAGCGTTGCAACAAGCGATGGAAACGCACGGGGCCGCTATGGGAGGGCCGCTTCAAGTCGTCGCTCGTCGATTCCAATGGATATGCGCTCAGATGCTACCGATATATCGAGGAGAACCCCGTGCGAGCGGGCATGGTGCGACATCCGGCCGAGTATCCTTGGTCGAGCTTCAGGGCCAACGCGATGGGTTATCCCTGCGCCTTCCTTACGGAGCACGCGGCCCTGCGCTGCCTAGATCAAGATGCGCTTGAGCGCCGGCTCGCCTATCGCGCGCTCTTCGACACTCCGCAGCCTGCAAGGGAGCTGGAAATTTTCAGGGCTGCGCTCAGAAGCAGCCTGCCGGCAGGTTCCGGAGAGTTCGTCGAGCGCATGGCGAGCGCAAGTGGCCGCAAGACGACCCGCCGCAACCGCGACCTGCAAGCTGCTTAAAAAATGAGCGAAAGCGGGTCTGTCCCCGGTGTAACAATCAGGCCGCTTTTTCGTCGCGGGCGGCGCGTTTGCGATCGTGCTCGGAGAGGAAACGCTTGCGCAGGCGGATCGACTTGGGCGTGACCTCGACCAGCTCATCGTCCTCGATGAACTCGATCGCGGACTCGAGCGTGAGCTGGATCGGGGGCGTGAGCGTCACGGCCTCGTCCTTGCCCGCGGCCCGCACGTTGGTGAGCTTCTTGCCCTTGATCGGGTTCACGATGAGGTCGTTGTCGCGCGAATGGATGCCGATGACCATGCCCTCGTACACGCGCTCGCCGGGAGACACGAACATGCGGCCGCGCTCCTCGAGGTTCCACAGCGCGAAGGCGACCGCATCACCCTGCTCAGACGAGATCAGCACGCCATTGCGCCGTGCCGGGAGCTCGCCCTTCACCGGCGCGTACTTGTCGAACACGTGGCTCTTGATGCCCGTGCCGCGCGTGAGCGTCATGAATTCCATCTGGAAGCCGATGAGGCCGCGCGACGGAATGTTGTAGTCGAGGCGCACGCGACCCTTGCCGTCCGGGACCATGTCCTGCAGCTCCCCGCCGCGGCGCCCGAGCTCCTCCATGATCTTGCCCTGGCTGTCGGTCTCGACGTCGACGGTGAGCTGCTCCCAAGGCTCCATGCGAACGCCGTCGATTTCCTTCACCACGACGCGCGGCTTGCCCACGGCCACCTCGTAGCCTTCGCGGCGCATGTTCTCGATCAGGATCGTGAGGTGCAATTCGCCGCGGCCCGACACGCGGAAGACGTCCGCATCCTCGGTCTCCTCGACACGCAACGCCACGTTGGCGAGGAGCTCGCGATCGAGGCGCTCGCGGATCTGGCGCGAGGTGACGTACTTGCCCTCCTGGCCCGCGAGTGGCGACTTGTTCACCATGAAATTCATGGTGAGCGTCGGCTCGTCCACGCCCACCACCGGCAGGCCCTCGGGCCTGTCGGGATCGGCGAAGGTGGTGCCGATCACGAAGTCCTCGATGCCGGTGACGGAGACGATCTCGCCGGCAGTCGCAACGTCGGTCTCGACCTTGTCCAGGCCCTGGAAGGTGTGGATCACGCCGATCTTCGCGACGCGGGTGAACTTCTCGCCCGACATGATCGCCACCTGCTGCGCCTTGCGGATGGTGCCGCGGCGAATGCGCCCGATGGCGATGCGTCCGAGGAAGCTCGAGTAGTCGACCGCGGCGATCTGCAGCTGCAGCGGCGCCTCGTGGTCGCCCTTGGGCTCTGGCACGTGCTTCAGCACCGCGTCGAAGAGCGGACGCATGTCCGTGCCGACCTTGCCCACCTCGGTGCAGGCCCAGCCGTTGATGGCGGAGGCGTAGATCACGGGAAAGTCGAGCTGGTCCTCGGTGGCGCCCAGCTTGTCCATCAAGTCGAAGGTCTGGTTGACCACCCAGTCGGAGCGCGCGGACTCGCGATCGACCTTGTTCACGACCACGATGGGCTTGAGCCCCTGGGCCAACGCCTTGCGGGTGACGAAGCGCGTCTGCGGCATCGGGCCCTCGACCGCATCGACCAGCAGCAACACGCCGTCGACCATCGAGAGCACCCGCTCTACCTCGCCGCCGAAGTCGGCGTGGCCGGGGGTATCGACGATGTTGATGTGCACGCCCTGGTAGTCCACCGCCGTGTTCTTGGCGAGGATCGTGATGCCGCGCTCCTTCTCGATGGCGTTCGAGTCCATCACGCGCTCGGCGATGTGCTGGTGGGCGGCGAAGGTGCCGGCCTGGTGCAGGAGCTTGTCGACCAGCGTGGTCTTGCCGTGGTCGACGTGGGCGATGATCGCGATGTTGCGCAGCGGACGGGGCATGGAGGTCAAAATCCGAGGAATTTCAACATTTTAGCATGCCGATGCTGCGCTGCACAACAAGCGGCTAGCGCGAGCGCACGAACTCCGCGCACAGGTCGAAAAGGCGTTTGGCGACGTTCAGGTCCTCGTCGCGCGGATAAGTCGCCTTGGTGGGCTCCCCCGCCTGGAAGACCGCGTTTTTCTCCTCCGCCGAGAGCAGCCCCAGGACCTGGTGGATGTTGTCGACCGTGAGCGCCTGCGCCTCGTTCTGGCGCTGCTCGATCTGCTCGAGCGTGCGCAGGGTCGCCACCTGCTTGGCGAATTCCTTCTGCGCATCGGTCGCGTGCAGGTCGAACGTATCCACGCTGCCATGGAAGACCACGTGGACGTTCGTCCCGGAGCCCCAGACCTTCTGGTTGTCGTCCTTGAGCGTCTGGATGTAGTCGGCGCCCGAGGCGTCGCGCACCACGCGCGCGGCGATGTCGTTGACTTCCTTGTCGGTGGTGGGCTTCACGTCGAGGTTGCGGCCATGCAGGTTGTGGAAGGCCTTGCCCTTGTCGTCGAAGACCATGACCATCGTGCGGGCCCTCGCCTGCTCGAGGTCCTGGTCCTTCTTGCCGCCCAGCACCGCTTCCGACGGCACGTTGCTGCCGACGCCGCCGTCCACGTACTTCTTGCCCGCGACCTCCACCGGCGCGAAATAGACCGGGATCGCCATCGAGATCCGGCCGGCGAGCGCCACCGGCATGTCGGGATTGTTGGCCGCGTTGAAGAACTCCTCCTTCTTGTCGGTCTTGTTGAAGCCCGTGAGCGTGAGCTCCTTGAAAGTCTCGGGCTTCACCTTGTGCAGGATGGACAGGTCGTTGAAGGTGACCATCTTGTCGGTGCGGTCGGCCTTGAAGGAATCGTCGGTGAGGCCCTTGAAGACGTCGAGCCTTTCGGCGTCCTGCTGGCTGATGCGCCCATCGTCCACGGCGCGCTGGATCGCGCCGCCGTCTGCATCGACGAAGGCGCCCACGCTGCGCGCGGTCTGCTGGTCGAGGATGGCGAAGGCCTTTTCGGCCGGCAGGTCCTTGCCGCCGCCCTTGCTCGAGATCGCCTTCGCGTCGAACCAGCCCACGTCGCTGGAATCGCCGAACTTGATCTGCGGATAAATGGTGGCGAAGTTGTCCAGCTTCTCGGCGAGGCTGGGCATGGGCGTGGTGTCCATCAACGTCTGGAACGCTTCCCCGGACATTCCCGAGGCGAGGCAGCTCGCCGTAAGCGCACCGGCGGAGGTGCCGACCACGTGCTTGAGGCCGCTCACCATCCCGGTCTTCGAAAGCTCGAGCAGCGCGGGCGGGTTGCCCACGCCCTTGGCGCCACCGCCCTGCAGCACGAGGTTCTCGATGGTCGGCGCCTTGCGCAGCACCGTGATGCCGTGCTCGCCCTTCACCACCTGCGGCGTGAGGTCGGGCTTGGCGAAATCGCTGCGGACCTCCATCAGCACGCGCATGAGCTGGGTGTGGATGTTGCGCACCCCCTCGTCGAACTTCGAGCGCGACACCGAGCCGCCGGAGCCGCGAACCTCGGCCTGCGCTTCGGCCAGCGCCCGCTTGCCCTCGGCCTTGAGCGCCTTGGCGGCCTTGTCGAACTCCGCGAGCTTGTCCTTGGGCACGCTCTCGCGGATGTCGTCGAGCTTCGCGTTGAGGAACCGCTGCAGGGCCTGGTTGGTATCGCCGAAGGCCTCGGCCTTCACCGTCTGCTTGTCACCGTCCTTGTTGAACCTGGCGGCCGTATCGACCATTCCCTCCCAGTCCGAGGTGGTCTTGCCGTAGTACTTCTCGGCCAGCTGGGCGATGGCCTGGCGCGCCTCGGCGTTCGCCGCTTTCATCGCGCGGTGGGCGTCGGCCTTGCTGATCTGGCCGTTTTCCCCGGGTGCGACCTTGGCGAAGGTCGCGTCCAGGATGCGGTCCAGGTGCGCCTTCGCGGCCGACTCGAACTTCGCCGTGTCCTTCACCGGCACGAAGCTCTTGAGCGCCTGCAGGTTGTCCTTGAAGAAGCTCTCGAACTTTCCCTTGCAGCCGTCCACCGCCTGCTGCGTGGTGTTCGAGTCGCCGAAAAGCTTCGGCGGCTTCATGTCCTTGATCTCGCTCGTCCACGCCTTGGCGACGGCGCCGGTATCGCGGATTCCGAATTCGCTCATGGTTTCCCCTGGTTACCCGTTATTGCGCGTCCGCAGGCACGCGGACCGAAAGGTCGACTGCGTCTTCAGCACCGGCGAGCGTCAGCGCAGCCACCAGCTCGCGCACGCGGGCGGCCTGGCCGGCGAGGTAGTCGAGGTCGTCCCAGAACGTTTCGGCGGTCGTCGCGCCCAGCGGCAGGCGCGCCGTGACGAAAACGAAATCGCGCGAATCGAGGCCGACGGCGAAGCGGCGCCCACGCAGTGCCGCGTGGTTCAGCAGCAGCATCGACTGCACCATCGATGCGCGCAGCGGGCCCGTGATCATCGCGGCGTTGTAGACATAGGCATCCACCACGATCGACTCGCCATCGGGATGGACGGTCGCACGCACGGGGATTTCCCCCGGCATGAGCAGCTCGAACGACGTGGGCGAGCTAAGCTCCAGCTCGCCGCCAGAATCCGCGGCCACGGCCGAAAGCAGGTGGCGGAATGCCGCGTTCTCGGCCTCGTCCTTCAGACGCGCAGCCATGCCGCCTCCTGCATGAGGGTCGTGGCGTGCAACGCCTCGTTGGCCTGCGCCCCGGCGCCGTGGAGGTCCCCCAGCGCCCTTCGCGTCGCGTCCAGTTGCCGTTCGAGCCGTTCGGGGTCGTCCACCAGCGCGGCATCGAGCTGCAGGGCGATGGCCGATTCACCCAACGGCCCCAGCGACGCCACGCGCGGCGCGCCGGAGAAGCGCGTTTCGGCCGTGAGCCGCAGCAGGGCCTCGCCGAGCCCGAGGCTCGCATCGGCGTCCAGCCGGGTCGTCTCCATCGCAAGGGCGCAGAAAGCTGCCCCGTCCGCGCCTCGGAATACCGTTGCGGTCTCGCCGGTGCCCAGCACGAGCTGGCCCTCGGCTTCCGTCGCAGCGGCAGGGTCGTGCACGAACGCGCGCACGGCATCGATGAACTCCGGTGACATCGCTGACCTCCTCGTGGTGTGCCGCTTCAGTGACGAGCGTGCGGGATCGGTTCCCGCATTTTGCGCCGTCGGCGCCCCGGCGCGCGCCTCAGCCGGGCCGGTTGCGCATCCAGTCGGCCGTCTTGAAAAAAGCCTGCGCAAGTGCTTCGCGCAGCTCCCGCGGCAGCTCGACCTCCTCCATCGCCTGCACCATGCAGGCCATCCATTGGTCGCGCTCCTCGGTGCCGATGGCGAACGGCAGGTGCCGCGCCCGCAGCATCGGGTGGCCGAAGCGCTCCACGTAGAGCGGCGGCCCGCCCAGCCAGCCGGACAGGAAGAGGTGGAGCTTTTCGCGCGCGCTCTCGAGGCTCGTGCCGTGCACGCGGCGAAGGAGCTGGTAGCTCGGCTCCAGCTCCATGAGATCGTAGAAACGGTCCACCAGCTCGCGGACCTTGGCATCGCCGCCGACCAGGTCGTACGGCGTGGGGGAGTCGCTTTCCTGAGGCTGCATCCCGCCATTCTCGCACCATGCTAGATTCATCCGCCCACGCAACGCCTGCCTTGAAACTCGCCCTCAAGATCGACGCCGATACCTTCCGCGGAACGCGGGAGGGCGTCCCCCGGCTCGCCCGCGCGCTCGATGCGCGCCAGGCGGGGGCGACGTTCCTTTTCTCGCTCGGGCCCGACCACACGGGGCGCGCCATCCGGCGGGCCATGCGACCCGGGTTCATGCACAAGGTCGGCCGCACTTCGGTCCTGTCGCATTACGGCGTTCGCACGTTGCTGTACGGCACGTTGCTGCCCGGTCCTGACGTGGGCCGGCGCTGCGCCGACATCCTGCGTCGAGTACGTGACGCCGGCTTCGAAGTCGGCATCCATGCCTGGGACCACGTGAAATGGCAGGACGGCGTTTCCGGTGCCGACGATGGCTGGACCACCTGGCAGATGTCGCTGGCTGCGCAACGCTTCCGCGACATCTTCGGCGAGCCCGCGCGCGTGCACGGCGCCGCCGGTTGGCAGATGAACGTGCACGCCTTCCGCCGCACGCAGTCGCTTGGCTTTGCCTACGCCTCCGACACGCGCGGCACCCAGCCCTTCATTCCCGTCGTACGCGCGGAAATCATCGCGTGCCCCCAGTTCCCGACGACGCTTCCGACGCTCGACGAGATGGTCGGACTCGATGGCGTGACCGAGGCCAGCGTGGCCGAAGCGCTGCTCGAGCGAACCGCCGCGGATCGTCGCGACCATGTCTTCACCCTGCATGCCGAGCTCGAGGGCATGAAGCTTTTGCCCGCCTTCGAGCGCCTGCTCGACGGCTGGAGCGCGCAGGGATACCAGCTCGTCTCGCTGGGTGAGATGGCGGCGCAGGCCGTCCTGCCGATGCTGCCGCTGCACAACGTGGTCGACGCGCCCGTCCCTGGCCGCACCGGCTCGCTCGCGACCCAGGGCGCGGGCTTCCTGGCCGGGAGCTGATCGCTACAGCTTGCGTTTTCGAAGCGATGCGTTCACCATGGGTTGTGGCTATGCGTCATCTCATGACCGATTCGGCTCCCCTGCCCGACTTCGAGCTTCCGGCCACCGGCAACCAGCGCTTCCAGCTCTCGGCCTTCTCCGGCCACCCCCTGGTCCTCTACTTCTACCCGCGCGACGACACGCCGGGGTGCACCGACGAGGGCACCCAGTTCCGCGACCTGCACGCCGAGTTCCGCAAGGCCGGCGTCGCCGTGTTCGGGATTTCCCGCGACTCCGTGGCGTCCCACGAGAGGTTCCGGAAGAAGATGGGCTTTCCGTTCGAGCTGCTCTCGGACCCCGAGGAGAAGGCGTGCGCGATCTTTGGCGTCATGAAGATGAAGAACATGTACGGCCGGCAGGTGCGCGGCATCGAGCGCAGCACCTTCTTGATCGATCGCAAGGGCCGCATCGCGAAGGAGTGGCGCGCGGTGAAGGTGCCCGGCCACGCGAAGGCGGTGCTCGACTACGTCGCAGCGGCCGGCCTCTGACCCCTTCTTCCACCCCTGCCCGAGCTGATGCCAAACGATCCCCTGAGAGAGTCCCCGCGGCACGACGCGGAGGATGCGGACAGCTACGCCCCGCAGTCGCATGCCCGCCACGACAAGCCGGGCGTGCCCGAGGAGGCCCCGATGCAACGCAGACGTGAACGCGAAGGCGCCACCAGGGCCGCGAAACCGGCCGCGACCAAGCTCTTCGTCCTCGACACGAACGTGCTCATGCACGATCCCACGAGCCTTTTCCGCTTCGAGGAGCACGACGTCTTCCTGCCCATGGTGGTGCTGGAGGAGCTCGACGACCACAAGAAGGGAATGAGCGAAGTCTCGAGGAATGCGCGCCAAGCGAGCCGCTTCCTCGACGAGATCGTCTCCCAGGGCGGGGCCATCGAGAAGGGCTACAGGCTGCGCGCCAAGAGCACGGGCAGCGAGGCCGACGGCTGCCTCTTCCTGCAGACGCACTCGGTGAGCGTCGAGATCCCCGATTCGGTCGCCTCCTCGAAGGCCGACAACGTGATCCTCGGGGTGGCGCTGCACCTCAAGCAGAAATACCCGAAGCGCGAAGTCGTGCTGGTGTCCAAGGACATCAACATGCGCATCAAGGCGCATGCGATCGGCATCCCGGCCGAGGACTACTTCAACGACAAGGTCCTCGAGGACACCGACCTCCTCTACACCGGGATCATGCAGCTGCCGGAGGACTTCTGGGACAAGCACGGCAAGGACGTGGAGAGCTGGCAGGAGCACGGCCGCACCCTGTACCGCGTGCGCGGCCCTCTCGTGCCCGCGATGATGGTCAACATGTTCGTCTATCACGAGGGCGACAAGCCATTCCTCGCCATCGTGAAGGAGGCGCGCGGCAAGGCGGCCGTGCTGCAGACGCTCAAGGACTTCTCGCACAACAAGAACAACGTCTGGGGCATCACGGCGAGGAACCGCGAGCAGAACTTCGCGTTGAACCTGCTCATGGATCCGGAGATCGACTTCGTGACGCTGCTCGGCCAGGCCGGGACCGGCAAGACGCTGCTCACGCTCGCCGCCGGCCTCATGCAGACCCTCGACTACAAGGTCTACAGCGAGATCATCATGACGCGGGTGACGGTCCCCGTGGGCGAGGACATCGGCTTCCTGCCCGGCACCGAGGAAGAGAAGATGACGCCCTGGATGGGCGCGCTCGAGGACAACCTGGACGTGCTCATGAAGTCCGATGACGAGGGCGGAGACTGGGGACGGGCGGCTACGGCCGACCTGATGCGCAGCCGCATCAAGGTGAAGAGCCTCAACTTCATGCGCGGACGCACCTTCCTCAACAAGTACCTCATCATCGACGAGGCGCAGAACCTCACGCCCAAGCAGATGAAGACGCTGATCACGCGCGCGGGCCCCGGGACGAAGGTCGTCTGCCTCGGCAACATCGCCCAGATCGACACGCCCTACCTCACCGAAGGGTCATCGGGCCTCACGTACGTGGTGGATCGCTTCAAGGGCTGGGGCCACTCCGGACACGTGACCCTCATGCGCGGCGAGCGCTCGCGGCTTGCCGATCACGCCGCCGAGATCCTCTGATTGTTACACCGGGGACAGACCCGCTTTCGCTTAAAATTTAGGCAGCCTAAAAATTAGGCGAAAGCGGGTCTGTCCCCGGTGTAACAAGAAACCGATGTAACGAGATCAGGTGTTGGCCATCGCCCGGTGCGAGGCCACGCCGGTCCCACCCAGGACCAGCCCCACCACCAGCACGTACCAGAGCGAAAACGTGCCCGCCTTCGTCTCGATCATTGCAATGCCTTGCAGCACCAGGGCGATGCCGGCGGCGAGCGCCAGCAAGAGCAAGAAGACCCCGGAGATCCGCGACAGAAGGTGAAGGTTCTTGTTCTCGGAAGGCGCCGCCGCGAGCAGATAGCCGCCGATCGAGAAGACCGGAAACAGGATCCACAAAGTCCATCCCGCCGTGGCGTCGATCAAGCCCAGCGGCGCGAGCACCAGCACCACGCCGCAAAAGAGCCCGAGCACCAGCAGCACCAGACCCGAAGCGAACAGCATGGCGGTCTCCTAATCGGCCGCGGCCGCGGCCTTGCTGAAGTAGGCGGCGAACACCTCCAGGGCGCGATCGATGCCCCGGGCATCCACGTCCAGGTGGGTCACCAGCCGAAGCTTCGGCGGATGCACCAGCGCCACCACGCCGTTGGCTTCCAGGTGCCGCGCCAGCGTCACCCCGCAGTCGGCGGGGACACGCACGAAAACCATGTTGGTCTGCACCGGCTCGACTTCCAGGCCCAACGCGGCAAGGCCCTTGGCGAGCAGCTGCGCGTTGGCATGGTCGTCCACCAATCGCTCCACGTTGTGCTCCAGCGCGTAGATGCCGGCCGCGGCGAGCACGCCGACCTGGCGCATCGTGCCGCCCAGCATCTTGCGGATTCGCCGCGCGCGCTCGATCAGCTCGCGTTCTCCCACGAGCACAGTGCCCGCCGGCGTGCCCAGGCCCTTGGACAGGCACACCGAGACCGTCTGGAATCCCTCGCAGAGCGTCTTCACGTCCACCTGCAGCTGCGCCGCCGCGTTGAAGATGCGCGCGCCGTCCAGGTGCGTCGAAAGGCCACGCCGCTTTGCCAGCGCCACCGCATCGGCCATGTACTCGCGCGACAGCACCTTGCCACCGATGGTGTTCTCCAGCGCCAGGAGCTTGGTGATGGCGAAGTGCGAGTCGTCGGGCTTGATCGCGGCCTCGACCTGACCAAGGTCGAGCGAGCCGTCGGGCCGGTTCTGCAGCGGCTGCGGCTGGATGGAGCCCAGCACCGCCATGCCGCCCGCCTCGTAGCGGTAGGTGTGCGCCTCCTGCCCGACGATCACCTCCTCGCCGCGCTGGCAGTGCGCCATCAGCGCCGCCAGGTTGGACTGCGAGCCCGAGGGGAAGAAGAGCCCGGCCTCCTTGCCGAATCGTTCGGCAAGCATCTCCTGGAGCCGGTTGACCGTGGGATCGTCGCCGAAGACGTCGTCGCCCACCTCGGCACGGGCCATCGCCTCCCGCATCCCGGGTGACGGTTGCGTCACGGTATCGCTGCGCAGGTCTATCTTTCTCATGGCGGAAATTCTACCCGTGAAACCCTTTCACCATCTGTAGTCGCTGCGGTCCCTGTGGTGGCCTCCTAATATCCCGCCAGCCACGCATTCTGGTAGCGCCACCGCAGGTACTTGCCGAGCCCATCGATGCCCGGATACACGGTGGCGAAATTGAGTCCCGCGTCGTCGAGTCGCTTGAGCAGGCCGAAGCAGGCATCGCGCTCCACCGGGATGAGGATCCGGTTGCGCACGTTCAGCGGCTTCGTGGGATCGCCATGGATGGAGAGCACGCTGCCCTGCGCGGCGAATCGCGGCACGATGTGGGGAGGCCGATAGACGCGTGGCGTCCTCACGCCGAAGGGATGGTCGAGATCGCGCCGGGTGACGCTCTTCAATCCCCAGACGACCCAGATGCCGGGATCACCCGCGCGATCGCCTTCCTCGAGCGCGCCATTGGCGGCGAACCACACCGCGACGAGGAAACGCTCCGACCAATCGAGGAAGCGCGTGGGCACCCCGTAGTGCCTGGCGACGGCCAGCCACTCCATCTCGCTCACCGGCTGCTGCTCGAGAAAGGGGATCGCCGTGTTGCGGAACATCGCGAACACCGCGGCCTCGTCCTTCTTCGAATACGGCAATCGCGCGCGCCGCGGGCCCTTGTCGTGGAGATCGGGCTTGCGCCATCCCGGACGGCCTATGAGGGGAATCAGCGCGTGACGGCTGTCGGAGACGCCGCGGAAGAGCCAGGGGATGTTGCGGTGGAAGGAGAAGTGCTCGACCAGCCGCGCCACATCGTCCCAGGAGGCGATGCGCTGCAAGGCCGGGCGGAACGGGTCGCGGCTGGCGCCCCTAGCGGAGGCTTTCATTCAGCTTCTCGAGCGCCGCGCTGCCGGGGCAGAGCTCGCGTTCGCCAAGCTGGTTGAGGGGCAGCGCAACGGTGTTGAGGCTGCCGTGGAGGTCGCGCGGGGCATCGTTGATGTAGAGCAGTCCGGTGACGATTTCACCCTGGGCGTATCGCGTCTGCACGTGGTTCATCGCGGCAATGCGATCGGAGGCATCGTAGCCATCGTCGAGCTTGCGCAGCCGGATCACCGAGCCGTCGTGCTGGCGAACCTCCTGCACCGCGCCGGCCGCGTACTGCGTGGTGATCTCGCGATGGACCGTGATCACGTCGAGATGGTTCACCGCCTCGTTGTGCTCGCGCACGTAGTCATAGCTCTTCGTCGAGCCGTCGTGGTTGTTGAAGGCCACGCACGGCGAGATCACGTCGATGAACGCCGCGCCCTGGTGCACGAGAGCCCCCTTGATGAGCGGCACCAGTTGCCCCTTGTCGCCGGAGAAGCTGCGGGCCACGTAGGTCGCCCCCAGCTGCAGCGCCAGGAGCACGAGGTCGATGCCTTCGTCGGTATTGACCGCGCCCCGCTTGGCCTTGGAGCCGCGGTCCGCGGTCGCCGAGAATTGCCCCTTGGTGAGGCCGTAGACGCCGTTGTTCTCGACGATGTAGGTCATGTTCACGCCGCGGCGCACCACGTGGGCGAACTGGCCCAGGCCGATGGAGGCGGAATCGCCGTCGCCCGATACGCCGAGATAGATGAGGTCGCGGTTGGCCAGGTTGGCCCCCGTAAGGACCGAGGGCATGCGCCCGTGCACGCTGTTGAAGCCATGCGACTTGTCGAGGAAATAGGTGGGCGTCTTCGAGGAGCAGCCGATGCCCGAGAGCTTGGCCACCCGGTGGGGCGGAATCGCGAGCTCCCAGCACGCCTGGATGATCGCGGCGCTGATGGAATCGTGGCCGCAGCCCGCGCAGAGCGTGGAGATCGCGCCCTCGTAGTCGCGCCGAGTGAAGCCGAGCGCGTTCTTCGGCAGGTCGGGGTGGTGGAGTTTCGGCTTGGCGAGATACGTCATCGAGTTACTCCGGCGTCAAACCTGTGGAACACGCAGCCGTCAGCCACTGACCGTCTTGCGCAGCGGCGAGACGTTGAAGGCCTTCAACCGCGAGGCGATCTCCTTGTGGATGAACCGCGCGGTGATCGGCGTGCCGTCGTAATGCAGCACCGGCGTGAGCTTCTCGTGCGCCAGCATGCCCTCGGCGACCAGCAGGGTCCGCAGCTGTGCGTCGCGGTTCTGCTCCACGACGAAGACGTGCTCGTGGTGGTTCACGAAGTCGATCACCTCGTCCTGGAACGGGAACGCGCGCACGCGTAGGGCATCCACGGCCATGCCGCCCTCCTCGAGGATCGCGAGCGCCTCGTCCATGGCAGGCGACGTCGATCCGTAGTAGATGACGCCGAAGCGCGAGCCCTTTGCCGAAGGTTTCGGTACCGGCCGGGGCACGTGCTCCTTGGCCGTCTCGAACTTCTTCAGCAATCGCTGCATGTTGTCCACGTAGGCGCTGCCCTCTTCCGTGTACCGCGCGTAGCGGTCCCGCGAGGTCCCGCGGGTGAAGAAGGCCCCGCGCTTCGGGTGGGTTCCCGGGTAAGTACGCCAGGTGACGCCATCGCCGTCCACGTCGAGGTAGCGCCCGAAACGCTTGCCGGCCTCGAGGTCCTGGTAGGAGAGCACCTTGCCGCGGTCGTAGCGCCGGCTGTCGTCCCACTGCAGCGGCTCGCACAGGCGCTCGTTCATGCCGATGTCGAGGTCGTAGAGGACGAACACCGGCGTCTGCAGGCGATCGGCGAGGTCGAAGGCCATCGCGCCGAGCTCGAAACCCTCGCGCGGATCCTCGGGAAAGAGCAGCACGTGCTTGGTGTCCCCATGCGACGCATAGGCGCAGGCGAGCACATCGGATTGCTGCGTGCGCGTGGGCATGCCGGTCGAGGGCCCGGCGCGCTGCACGTCGAAGATCACCGCGGGAATCTCGGCGAAGTAGGCGAGCCCGATGAACTCCGACATGAGCGAGATGCCCGGGCCGGAGGTGCAGGTGAAGGCGCGCGCGCCGTTCCAGGCCGCGCCGATGACCATGCCGATCGATGCGAGCTCATCCTCGGCCTGCACGACTGCGTAACGCGCCCGGCCGGAGTCCGGGTCCGTGCGGTACTTCCGGCAGTGCTTCGAGAAGGCCTCCGCCATGGAAGATGACGGCGTGATCGGATACCACGCGGCGACCGTGGCGCCACCGTAGACGGCGCCGAGGGCCGCGGCGCTGTTGCCCTCGAGGAAAATGCGGTTGCCTACGCGGTCGGAGCGTCTCACCTTCAGCCCCACCGACGGCAGGTGCTCGCGCGCGTAATCGCGCCCCATGTGCAGCGCCTTCACGTTGGAGTCGAGCAGCTTCTCCTTGCCCTTGTACTGCTCGGCGATCAGCTTCTCCAGGACCCCCGTGTCGATGTCGAGCAGGCTCGCGAGCGCGCCCACGTAGATGATGTTCTTGAAAAGCTGGCGTTGCCGCGGGTCGGTATAGGCAGCGTTGCAGATCTCCATGAGCGGCATGCCGATCACGCCCACGTCGTCGCGAAAGCGCGATTGCGGCATCGGCTTGGTGGAATCGTAGAAGAGGTAGCCGCCCGCTTCGATCTCGGCCACGTCCTTCTCCCACGTCTGCGGATTCATCGCCACCATGAGATCCACGCCGCCGCGGCGCCCGAGCCAGCCGCGCTCGGACACGCGGACTTCGTACCACGTGGGCAGGCCCTGGATGTTGGAAGGAAAGATGTTGCGCGGGCTAACCGGCACGCCCATGCGCAGGATCGACTTGGCGAAGAGCGCGTTGGCCGAGGCCGATCCCGAGCCGTTCACGTTGGCGAACTTCACGACGAAATCGTTGACCGCCTCGATCTTCATCGCTTCCCCCTCCCGGGTCACGGCGACCATGGGCTAGGCGGGGACCGGCCGCTTGGCCACCGGCTGGCGGCACGACGGCCCCGCGTGGGTCATCTCCAGCAGGAATTTCTGCATGTCCCACGCGCCGGTGGGACAGCGCTCGGCGCACAGCCCGCAGTGCAGGCACACGTCCTCGTCCTTGGCCATGATGCGGCCGGTCTTCAACCCGCCCGACACGTAGAGCGGCTGCGAAGGATTGGTGGCCGGGGCGTTCAGGCGCGCGCGCAGCTCGCCTTCCTCGCCGTCGGCCGTGAAAGTGATGCAGTCCATCGGGCAGATGTCCACGCAGGCGTCGCACTCGATGCACAGCTTGGGCGCGAACACCGTCTGCACGTCGCAATTGAGGCAACGCTGCGCCTCCTTCCACGCGAGCTCCGGGTCGAAACCCAGCTCGACCTCCTGGCGGATGTCCTTCAGCGCGATGGTGAGGTCCTTCAGCGGCACCTTGAAGCGCGCCTCGAGCGCGACCTGGTTGTCGTAGCTCCACTCGTGGATGCCCATCTTCTGGGAAATGAGGTTCACGTGCGGCGGCGGGCGCTGCGCGAGGCTCTCGCCATGGCAAAGGCGATCGATCGAAACCGCCGCCTCGTGCCCATGGGCCACGGCCCAGATGATGTTCTTCGGCCCGAAGGCGGCGTCTCCGCCGAAAAAAACCTCCGACCGCGTGGACTGCAGGGTCTTCTCGTCCACGATGGGCATGCCCCACTCGTCGAAGCGCAGGCCGATGTCGCGCTCGATCCAGGGGAAGGCGTTTTCCTGGCCCACGGCGATGAGGACGTCGTCGCACTCGAACGCCTGGTCGGGCTCCCCGGTCGGCACCAGCTTGCGCCGCCCCTTGTCGTCGTAGACCGCCTTCACCTTCTCGAACAACATCCCGGTGAGGTGACCGTCGTCGTGCAGGAAGGCCTTCGGCACCAGGAAGTTGAGGATGGGGATGCCTTCGTGCCGCGCGTCCTCCTTCTCCCAGGGGCTCGCCTTCATCTCTTCGTATCCCGAGCGCACGATGACCTTCACGTCCTCGCCGCCCAGCCGGCGCGAGGAGCGGCAGCAGTCCATGGCGGTGTTGCCGCCACCCAGGACGATCACGCGCCGCCCGATCCTTGTCACGTGCCCGAAGGACACCGAGGAAAGCCAGTCGATGCCGATGTGTATGTTGGCCGCCGCCTCGCGCCTGCCCGGGATGTCGAGGTCGCGCCCCCGCGGCGCGCCCGAGCCCACGAACACGGCGTCGTAGCCTTCGGCGAGCAGTGCCTTCATCGAGTCGATGCGATGCCCGCCCTTGAAGTCGGCGCCGAGGCCGAGGATGTAGCCCACCTCCTCGTCGATCACGCTTTCGGGCAGCCGGAAGCGGGGGATCTGCGAGCGGATCATGCCGCCGGCGAGGCGGTCCGAATCGAACACGGTGACCGAGTACCCGAGGGGCAGCAGGTCGCGCGCCACCGTGAGCGAGGCGGGCCCCGCGCCGATGCAGGCCACCCGCTTGCCGTTGCGCCTGGCGGCCGGCCTGGGCAGGCGATGACGGATATCTTCCTTGTAGTCCGCCGCGACACGCTTCAGGCGGCAGATCGCTACCGGCTCCGGCTTCTCGCCCTGGTTGGCCTCGACGCGCCCGCGCCGGCAGGCGGGCTCGCAGGGCCGGTCGCAGGTCCGCCCGAGCACGCCCGGAAAGACGTTGGACGACCAATTCACCATGTAGGCATCGCCGTAGCGGCCCTGGGCGATGAGGCGGATGTATTCGGGAACCGGAGTGTGGGCGGGACAGGCCCATTGGCAGTCCACGACCTTGTGGAAGTAGTCCGGATTGCCGATGTCCGTGGTCTTCATGTGACGGCCCGGGGCCGCGCTCCCGAGAAAGGGGTTGCTGTGAGAGTGCTACACCGCCTCGCGGGTAGCAAGCCCTTCCCGCGCCGCGCCGGCGCCGCCAGGCTCAGACGATGCCGCGCGCACGCAGGGATGCGACATCGCCCTGCTCCATGCCCAGGACCTGCTGCAGCACTTCCTGCGTGTGCTCGCCCAGGAGCGGCGGAGCGCGGTCGTGGACGATGGGCGTACGCGAGAACCGGATCGGGTTGGCGACCATGCTCACCTCGCCGGCCGCAGGGTGCGGAGCGCTCACGCGCAGGCCGCGATGGCGCACCTGCGGGTCGGCGAATACCTGGTCGAGATCGTTGATGGGCCCGCAGGGCACGCCCGAGGGCTCGAGCAGGGCGAGCCATTCCCGCGCCGTTTTAGCCTGCAGCTTTTCCGTGATTTTTCCGACCAGCAGGTCGCGGTGGCCCACCCGCTGGGCGTTGCTGGAGAAGCGCGGATCATCGGGCCACCCCGGTGCCCCGATGACCTCGCAGAAGCGGCGGAACTGCCCGTCGTTGCCGACCGCCACGATCAAGAAGTCGTCGGAAGCGCGGAACACGTGGTACGGCACGATGTTCATGTGCGCATTGCCCATCCGCCCCGGCGCCTTGCCGGAGACGAAGTAGCTCGAGCTCAGGTTCGCGAGCATCGCGACCTGCACGTCGAGCAGCGCCATGTCGATGTGCTGCCCCTGTCCGCTCGACTGGCGCTCGAGCAGCGCGGCGAGGATCGCGCTGGTCGCGTACATGCCGGTGAACAGGTCGGATACCGCGACGCCCACCTTCTGCGGACCGCCGCCGGGCAGGTCGTCGCGCTCGCCGGTCACGCTCATGAGCCCGCCCAGCCCCTGGACCATGAAGTCGTACCCCGGCCGGTCGCGGTAGGGGCCGTCCTGGCCGAACCCCGTGATCGAGCAATAGACGAGTCCCGCGTTGTCGCGTGACAGGCTGGCGTAGTCGAGGCCGTGGCGCGCGAGGTCGCCTGCCTTGAAGTTCTCGACCAGCACGTCGCTCCGGAGCGCCAGCTCGCGCGCGATCCGCCGGCCTTCGGGCGCCGCGATGTCCAGCGTGACCGACTTCTTGCCGCGATTGCAGGCAAGGTAGTAGGCGGCATCCCGCGTATCGCGGCCGTCGCGATCGCGCAGGAAGGGCGGCCCCCACTTGCGCGTGTCGTCTCCATGGCCGGGCCTTTCCACCTTGATGACCTCGGCCCCGAAATCGGCCAGGTTCTGCGTGGCCCATGGCCCGGCGAGCACGCGCGTGAGGTCGAGCACGCGGACGCCGTCGAGAATTTTTCCCATCGCCGATTATAGACAGCGCATTTCGTCTGTCAGAACCGCGCCGACCTTTTTCGGCCCGGCCCCCGTAGAATGTCGGCCCATGGCGACGAAGGTACTCACCGCAGACTTGAAGGTCGGCATGTTCGTGGCCGACCTGGACAGGCCCTGGGTCGACACGCCCTTCCTTCTGCAGGGCTTCATCATCGAGGACGACGAGCAGATCGCCGACCTGCAGCGCCATTGCGAGTTCGTGATCGTCGATCGGGCGCGCTCAGTGGGCGACCAGTTCGAGGCCGCACCGGCGGTGAGCGCCGCACCGGCGAGCGCACCGCGCGTGAAGGTCGCCGCCGGCAATGCCGAAGACGCTTCGGCGAAGCAGCCGCCCAAGCCGATCGAGCCCCCACCCCCACCGTCGCCCGGCCGCTCGACTCCGCGCCTAAAGATGATCCGGCTGGAGGACGTGGCCCGCAGCGGCGGCTCCCGCCCCGCGCAGCCGGCGCCGGAGGAAGAGGGCGAAGGAATGCTGGGGCGCGTGCTCGGCGGCTTGCGCGGCATGCTGGGCAGTGGCCGCGAAAAGCAGGCGGCGAACCGGCCCGCTCCGCTGCCCGAGCCGCAACCCGAGACGCCGCAGGAGTTCGAGGCCCGTGCCTCCCTGCTGCCGCCCGGAACGCCCGTCCAGACCTACCAGAACCAGGTCACCGTCGAGGAGGAGGCGCCGCGGGCCCGCGAAGTCGCGGCGAGGACCTCGGACCTGCTGGACAAGCTGGTGAACGATATCCGCCTGGGCAATTCCTTCGAGGTCGAGCGCGTCGACGAGATCGTCGACGACATGGTGGACAGCATCGTGCGCAATCCCCAGGCCCTCATGTGGGTGGCCAAGCTGCGCGAGGCCGACATCGGCGCCTACGGCCACGGCCTGCAGGTCTCGGTGTACATCACCTCTTTCGGCCGCCACCTGGGCTTCCCCCGGGGGCAGCTGTCGCAGCTCGCGCAGGTGGGCCTCCTGCTCGACATCGGCAAGATCCGCCTGCCGAAGGAGCTGCTGCAGAAGCAGGGCCGGCTCACCGACGGGGAATTCGAATCGGCCAAGGCCCACGTCCAGCACGGCATCGAGATCCTCAAGGAAACGCCCAATTTCCCGCGTGACGTGCTGGTCGGCATCGAGCAGCACCACGAGCGCATGAACGGCAGCGGCTACCCGAAGGGGCTGGTGGGCGAGGAAATCGGCATCTTCGGGCGCATGGCGGGCATCGTCGATTGCTTCGCCGCCCTCACCAACCACCGCCCGTACGCCGCGGCAGTCTCCTCCTACGAGGCGCTGCGCAGCATCGCGGCCTGGGGCGGGGAGTACTTCCACGAGCCGCTGGTGCAGCAGTTCGTCTCCTCCGTAGGCGTCTTTCCCGTGGGCTCGCTCATCGAGCTCAACACGGGGGAGGTGGCGATCGTGGTCGAGCACAGCAAGGTGCGCCGCCTCAAGCCGCGCGTGCTCATCGTGACCGATCCCGACAAGCAGCCGGTGAGCTACCCCGTGATGCTCGACCTGCTCTACAACCCGAAACGCGGCGGCGACGAGGCGGCGTTCATCAAGCGCGGCCTCGCTCCCGGCGCCTACGGCCTGGACCTCAAAGACTTCTACCTCGCTTGAGCGCCGGCGTGTCCACCCCCCCTTCCCTTCCCCCCGTCGCGCCCGAGGCCGCGCCGGTGGAGACGCGGGAAGACCTGCTCAAGCTGCTCGACCGCGAGACCGCGATCGCGCGCGCCACCAACGGGCGCCTGGCGGTGCTCATCATCGAGCTTCGCCGGGTCGACCGATTGCAGGCCCTGCTGCGCGGGCCGGCACCCGCGACCACCATGTCGCTCGTGCTGGAACGCCTGCGCAAGGCCCTGCGCACCGAGGACCGGCTGGCGGCGCTGGGCGACGAGCAGGTGTGCGTCGTGCTGCCGCGCCTGGCCCACCAGAGCCAGGCCGTGCTCGCCGCCGTGAAGCTGCTGCGCGCGCTCGATCGTCCCATCGCCCACGAGGGCGGGGCCGCCGTGATGCGGCCCTGCGTCGGCATCGCCACGCTTCCAGAGCACGGCTTCGATCCCGGCGAGCTGCTGATGGCGGCCGACGTCTCGCGCCACATCGCCGCCACGCGCGAGGAGGGCTACCACGTCTTCCACTCCGAGGACGTGGTGGAAACGGAGGTGTATCGCGGCCTCGACCTGGACCTGGAGCGCGCCATCCGCGCCAACGAGCTCGAGATCAACTACCAGCCGCAGGTCGAGGCCGCCACGCGCAAGCCGGTGGGCGTGGAGGCGCTGGTGCGATGGCGGCACCTGAGCGCGGGCGACATCCCGCCGGAAACCATCGTGGGCATCGCCGAGCGCACCGGGCTCATCGGCACGCTCACCTTCTGGATCATGAACGCGGCCCTGCGCCACGCCTCGCAATGGCGCGCGGCGGGCATGGCGCCGCGGCTTTCGATCAACCTTTCGATCAGCACGCTCACCGACCGCGAGCTGCCCTCCGTGGTCGACCAGACGATCAAGACCTGGGGCATGCCGCCGGACAGCGTGGTCCTGGAGGTGGCGGAGAGCTCCATGATCGCGGATGCCGAGCGCTCCGTGGCCATCCTCACGCGCCTGAAGGGCGTCGGCGTGCAGCTGTCGATCGACGACTTCGGGTCCGGCTTCTCGTCGCTGTCGGCCCTGCGCCGCCTTCCGATCGACGAGATCAAGATCGATCGTCCGTTCGTGGGCGCTGTGCTGACCACGAAGGGAGATTCCGCCCTCGTGCGCACCGCGATCGACCTCGGCCACAACTTCGGGCTGCGGGTCCTCGCCGAAGGCGTGGAGGACGAGGCGGTGCTCGCCGAGCTGGTGAGGCTCGGGTGCGACCTCGCGCAGGGCAACCTGCTCAGCACGCCGCTCACCGAAGCCGGATTCCGCGACTGGTGGCGCCGCAAGGGCGCCGCTTGATGGCGATAGCCGCGGCAACGCCGGTCGCGCAGCGCCGGCGCGTTTCCCCCTGCCATAAAGCCCAGCGATGAAAAAAGGCTTCTACACCATCATGGCGGCGCAGTTCTTCTCGTCGCTCGCCGACAACGCGCTCCTCATCGCCGCGATCGCGATGCTGCTGCAGCTGGACGGCCCGGCCTGGCTCACGCCGCTGCTCAAGTTCTTCTTCACCGTCTCCTACGTGGTGCTCGCCTTCGTGGTCGGCGCCTTCGCCGACTCGATGCCCAAGGGCCGCGTGATGTTCATCACCAACAGCATCAAGGTGGTGGGCTGCCTGCTGATCCTCTTCAACGAGTTCCTGCACGTGGGGAACCTTCCCGGCTACTGGCTGGTGCTCATCGCCTACGCCGTCGTGGGCCTGGGCGCAGCAGCCTATTCCCCGGCCAAGTACGGCATCCTCACGGAGCTGCTGCCGGCCGAGCAGCTGGTGATCGCCAACGGCTGGATCGAGGGCCTCACCGTCGCCTCCATCGTGCTCGGCACGGTGCTGGGCGGCGTGTTGATCGGGCCGAGAATCTCGGCTTCGCTGCTGTCGTTCGACCTTCCCGTCGTCGATACCCACGTGAACACCGCCCCCGAGGCCGCGGTCATCGTCATCGCGATCGTCTACGTGGTGGCGGCCCTCTTCAACCTGGCCATTCCCGATACCGGCGCGCGCTACCCGCGGCAGAAGCGCAATCCCCTGCACCTGCTCTCCGATTTCTCGCACTGCTTCCTCACGCTCTGGCGCGACAAGCTGGGCCAGATCTCGCTCGCCACGACGACGCTCTTCTGGGGCGCGGGGGCGACGTTGCAATTCATCGTGCTCAAGTGGGCGGAGAAGACGCTCAACCTGCCGCTCAGCCAGGGCTCGATCCTCGTCGGCGTGTCCGCTCTGGGCATTGCCATGGGCGCCGTGCTGGCCGCGCGCATCGTGCCGCTCAAGCGCGCCGTGAAAGTGCTGCCCTGGGGGGTGGCGATGGGCGTCGTCGTCCTCGCCATGGTGGGGGTCAGCTGGATGCCGCTGGTCTACGTGCTGCTCATCGTCGTGGGCGCCATGGCGGGATTCTTCGTGGTGCCCATGAACGCGCTGCTGCAGCATCGCGGCCACGTGCTGCTCTCGGCGGGGCATTCGATCGCGGTGCAGAACTTCAACGAGAACGTGAGCATCCTGGTGATGCTCGCGCTCTATTCCGTGATGCTGCGGCTGGACCTGCACATCCACTTCATCATCGCCGCCTTCGGCATCTTCGTCGCGGTGACGATGTACATGGTGATCCGCTGGAACGCCGCGAACCATCGCGCCGACCCCGGCCTCGATCGCCTCATCGGGGAAGTGAAGCACTGAGGCTTGAGGGCAATCGCCCGCTGCACGCTTAGGCCCCCGCGACAGCGGGGGCATAAGCGGGTTCCCGCCTTCGCGGCAACGACAATGGCTTCAGCGGCGCAGCCGCGGCGGCAGGCGCACCGTGAACTCGCTGCCCTTGCCGTGGCCCTCGCTCTTCACCTGCACGCTGCCGCCGTGCAATGCCACCAGCTCCCTCACGACGGCGAGCCCGATCCCCAGGCCGCCCTTGGAGTGGGCACGGGAAGTGTCCACCTGCACGAAGAGCTCGAAGATGCGCGGCAGCATCTCGGGGGCGATTCCCTCGCCGTTGTCCTCCACGCGCGCGACGATGTCCTCGCCTTCCACCGTGCCCTTCACCCAAATGCGCCCGCCCGCAGGCGTGTACTTGACGGCGTTGGTGATGAGGTTGGTGAACACCTGGTGCAGGCGGTCGGGATCGCCCTCGAACGGAATAGGTCCTTCCGGCAGCACCAGCTCGAGTCGGTGGCCACGCGCCTGCACGGCGGCGGCGGTCGCATCGACCGCGTTTCGCAACACTTCCCCCAGCAGCAGCGGCTTCGGCTGCAGCACGATCTTGCCGGTGTCCACGCGCGCGACGTCCAGGATGTCGTCCACCAGGCGTTGCAGCAGGCCCATCTGCCGCTCGATCACCTTGAGCGGATAGTCGAACTCGGAGCGGTAGGCCGGCGACAGGCGGATGAGTCGCACCGCGTTGGCCAGCGGCGCGAGCGGGTTTCGAAGCTCGTGCGAGAGGGTCGCCAGGAAAACATCCTTGCGCCCGTTCACGCCCTGGAGGTCGCGCACTTCGGCGCGCAGGCCCTCGATCTGCTCCTTCAGGTCGGTGCGGTCGCGAAGGACCTTGCCGAAGCCGAGAAGCCGTCCCTCGGCATCCTTCAGGGATACGAGGATTCCCGAGGCCCAGAACCGGGAGCCGTCCTTGCGCTGCTGCCAGCGGTCGTCCTCGGCCGCATCGTCGGTAAGCGCGATGGCGCGCTCCTGCTCGGGGATGCCGGTGGCGATATCCTCGGGCACGAAGAGCCTGGCGCAGGGCTCGCCCAGGATCTCCTCGGCGCGGTAGCCGAAGATGTGCGCCGCCCCGGGGCTCCACCACCCGATGCGCGCCTCGGGCGTGATGAACATGATCGCGTGCTCGAGCGAGCGCTCCGCGAGCATCCGCAGCCAGGAAGCGGGATCCGCGGCGAAGTCGATGGACATGCACCATGGACGGCGGCGCGTGGCAGCAGTTCAGTCGGAGCGGCGCGCGACGAGCAGCAAGTTCTTCCCGATTGGCGGCGCGAGCATGCGCTCGGCGAATCGCATCGGCGGCACGACCAGGCGGTCGTAGAGAGCAACGCTTGCCGGGCCCAATCCGCGCCGCAGCAGCACGAAATTCAGGTACCAGGGCAGGACCCCCGCCACGTCGAAGTAGCGCGCGCGCACGACGGAGAAACCCGCATCCCGCACGGTCGCCGAGAGGCCCGCGCGCGTGTAGCGGCGCACGTGGCCGATGCTGCGGTCGAAGTCGCTGTAGAGCCAAGAGAGCGCGGGCACGAACACCAACAGGTGCCCTCGGGGGCGAATGCGCTGGTGGGCGCGCGCGAGCTCGCCCGCGTCGTCGTCGATGTGCTCGAGCACGTTGATGTAGGCGACCGAATCGAAGCGCTCGTCGTCGCGCCGGCCGAAGAACTCGTTGCGGGCCTGCGCCCGGGGATGGCCGCGAAGCGCCAGCTCGAGCTGCGGAAACATGTTCGCCGAGGGCTCGTAGGCGGTGAGGTGCGCGATCGGCTTGGCGAGCAGCAGCGCGGAGACGCTGCCGATGCCCGCCCCCACTTCGGCCACGCTCTCGCCGAGCCAGGGCGTCAACTCGTCCACGATCCAACGGTGGTAGTTCGCGGCGAAGGACATCGCCTCGAGCTCCTTGCCGGGGTACTGGGCGGACATGCCCGATTCTCACACATCCCCCTGATTCGTTGCGATTTCTCAACGGAACCGACGGGGTCGCGGCGCGTATAATTGCGGCAATGGCGGCGTTCTGGATCGTGGCGGCGGCGATGGCCGCGATGGCGGTGGCGCTGGTGCTGGTGCCGCTGCTGCGCGCGCGCCCGTCGACGGGTCCCAGCGAGCGCGAAGCAAACCTCGAGGTATTGCGGGGCCAGCGCCGCGAGATCGAAGCCGATGTCGCAGCGGGGCTCCTTCCCGCCGACGTGAAGGAAGAGGCGCTGGAGGAGCTCGTGGGCCGCGCCGCCGACGACCTCGCCGAGCCAAGACCCGCCCCGCCCGCCGCGCGCCGCCCCCTCGGGTTGGCCATCTTCCTCGGCGTGGCATTGCCGGCTTTGGCTTTCGGCACCTATCTCGCGCTCGGCAGCCCGCGCGCCGCGGACCCGGTGGTGCAGGCGGCAGCCGAGGGCAAGCTCGATGAGAAGCAGGTGGTCGCCATGGTCGAGAGCCTTGCCGCGAAGGTAAGGGACCGCCCCGACGACGCGCGCGGCTGGGCGCTGCTGGCGCGATCCATGGCGAGCCTGCAACGCTTCGAGGAATCGGCTCGCGCCTACGAGCACCTCGTGAAGCTCGTACCCGACGACGCGCAGGTGCTGGCCGACTACGCCGACGTGCTCGGCATGGCCCAGGGCCGCAACCTCGCGGGCAAGCCGGCCGAGCTCGCGCGCCGGGCCCTCGCCCTGGACCCCAAGAACCTGAAGGCCATGGCGCTGCTCGCCAGCGAGGCCGCGGACGCCGGGCGCATGGACGAATCGCTGCGCCATTGGGAAAGGCTGCGCGCCGAGCTTCCCGAGGGGTCCGAGGACGCGAAGCAGGTTTCGGCGATCATCGCGCAGCTGAAGGGAACCGAGGGCAAAGGGCAAAAGGCCCCTCTGGACAAAGTCAAGTCGGTGACCGGCACGGTGACGCTCGCGAAGGAGCTCGCGGCGCGCGTCCAGGGCGGCGAAACGCTTTTCGTCTTCGCGCGTGCTGAAGGTGGCCCGCGCGCCCCGCTCGCGGTGATCCGCTCGAGCGCTTCGCGCCTGCCGCTCGAGTTCACGCTCGACGATTCCCAGGCGATGGCCGCCGGGATGGAGATCTCTTCGGCCGCGCAGTTGCGCGTCGAGGCGCGCGTTTCGCGTTCAGGCACCGCAACCCCGCAAAGCGGCGACATCGTCGGCGCGAGCGCCGTGGTGGCACCCGGGGCCCGGGGCGTGAACGTGGTGCTCGACAAGGTGCTGCCGTGACGACGATCGAAGCGCGCGGGCTCGCCGCTTCGCGTGGCGAGTCGCGTCTTTTCCGCGACGTGTCGTTCCGCGTGGCCGCCGGCGAGTGGATCGCCCTGCGGGGCCCGAACGGGAGCGGCAAGACCACGCTGCTGCGCGCCATCGCGGGCCTGACCCGGCTCGATTCGGGCGAGGTGACGGTCGATGGCGAACCCCTGGCGCGCGCATCTCGCTGGCGCGAATCCCTGGCCTATGCCGGGCACGCCCCCGGGACCAAGGACGACCTCACCCCCGCCGAGAACCTGAGGGCGCTGCTCGCGTTGCGTGGAATTGCCGCCGATGCGAAAGGCGAACGCGCCGCCCTCGACGAGGCGGGACTTGGCAAGCGTCGCGACCTTCCCGCGCGCCGCCTGTCGGCCGGCCAGCGCCGCCGCATCGGCCTCGCGCGGCTGATGCTCGACCCGGCGCCCGTGTGGATGCTCGACGAGCCGCTCACGGCGCTCGACGCCGAGGGCCAGGAGCTCTTCGCGCGCCTGCTCGCGCGCCACCTCGATCGCGGTGGCCTCGCGGTGCTCGCGGTGCACCACGACCTCGTCCCGGCTCCTGCCCGCATCGTGAGCCTGCGCGCATGAACACCGCCGCCCCGGTGGCGATGGATCGAGCTCCCACGGGCTCCGTGGTCGCCGGCTTTTCCTGGGCCTTCGCGCGCGACCTCACCCTCGCCTTGCGCCATCCGGGCGAAACTTTGCTGGTCGTGGCGTTCTTCATCCTCGTGGCGTCGCTTTTCCCGCTGGGCGTCGGCGCCGATCCGCAACTGCTGCAGCGCATCGGCCCGGGCGTGATCTGGGTGTGCGCGCTGCTGGCCGCCTTCCTGTCGCTGCCGGCGCTCCTCGCCTCGGATTACGCCGATGGCTCGCTCGAGCTGATGGCGCTTTCGCCCCATCCGATGCCCGCCTGGGTGGGCGGAAAGGTGGCGGCCCATTGGGTGGCCTCGGGGTTGCCCCTCACCCTGCTCTCGCCGCTCCTCGGGTTGCAATACAACCTTTCCGTCGAGACGCTGGGCACGCTCGCCATTGCCCTCTTGCTGGGAACGCCAGTGCTGTCGCTGCTGGGCGCGGCCTGCACGGCCCTCACGCTGGGCGCGCGCGGTGGCGGCATGCTGCTCGCGCTGTTGGCGCTTCCCCTCTTCGTGCCGGTGCTCATCTTCGGCGCGGGCGCGGCCGAGGCCAGCGCATCGGGTGTGAGCGCGATGCCGCACCTCTCGCTGCTGGGCGCGGCCCTGCTCGTGGCCGTTGTCGGCGTGCCCGCGGCGGTGTCGGCGGCGGTGCGCATCGCGCTCGACTGACGCGCCATGAATTTCTACTACTTCGCCTCACCCGCCACCTTCTACCAGCTCGCCGGCAGGTTGGCGCCCTGGTTCCTGGGCCTTGCGGCGATCACCGGCGCGGCGGGGCTGTACATCGCCTTCTTCGTCGCCCCCACCGACGCTCAGCAGGGCGAGGTCTATCGCGTGATCTTCGTCCATGTGCCCGCCGCCTGGATGTCGATGTTCATCTACTTCGTCATGGCCGGATACGGCGCCGTCTCGCTCACCTTCAACACGCGCCTCGCGGCTATGATGGCGCGCGCCCTCGCCCCGACCGGGGCCATGTTCACGTTCGTCGCGCTGTGGACCGGCGCGTTCTGGGGACGCCCCACCTGGGGCACCTACTGGGTGTGGGATGCGCGCCTGACCTCGGAGCTGGTGCTGCTGTTCCTTTATTTCGGATTCATGGCGCTCGCCAACGCCTTCGAGGATCCGCGCCGCGGCGACCGCGCCGCCGCCCTGCTCTCCCTCATCGGCCTGGTGAACCTGCCGATCATCTATTTTTCGGTCCACTGGTGGAACACGCTCCACCAGGGCTCGAGCGTGAGCTTTCGCGGCACTTCCATGCACGTCGCCATGCTGCAGGGCATGCTGCTGATGGCGTTTTCCTTCTGGATGTACGCCGTCGGCGCGTCGCTCGTGCGCGCGCGCACCATCATCCTCGAGCGCGAACGCCGCACCCATTGGGTCAGGGAACTGGTCAAGTCATGAGCCACCAATACTTCCTTTTCATGTCGTACGCCGCGACCGCGATCGCCATCGTGGCCGAGCTCACCTGGCTCTACGTCCGCCGCGCGCGGGCGCTGCGCCGCATCGACGAGGAGCGCCACCTTGAAGCCCAGGACTAGGCGCGCCCTCTGGATCGTCTCGGGACTGGCGGCCCTGGGCCTCGCCGCCGGGCTGGTGTTGAACGCCTTCCAGTCGAACCTCGTGTTCTTCTTCACGCCCAGCCAGGTCGCGGCGAACGAAGCGCCGCGCGATCGCGCGTTTCGCATCGGTGGCCTCGTGGAAGCGGGCAGCGTCGAGCGCGACAAGGACGCGCTCACGGTGCGTTTCAAGGTGACCGACACTGCGAAGACCATTCCCGTGGTCTACACCGGAATTCTTCCGGACCTCTTCCGCGAGGGGAAGGGCGTGGTCGCGCAGGGCCGCATGCAGGCCGACGGCTCCTTCAAGGCGGCCGAGGTGCTGGCCAAGCACGACGAGAACTACATGCCGCCGGAGGCGGCCGAGGCGCTCGAGAAGGCTGGGCACCCGATGGACAAGGGCGCGTTCGCGGGGCAGAAGAAGTAACTGGTCAGCGCGGCGGAAGCTTCGAGGCCCGCGCGCACGCCGCCGCCTTGCCGAGCTTGCAGGCGTGCTCCAGGTCGGAAACTGCCGTGGCCCGGTTGCCCTTGTGCCAGTTGGTGCCGGCCCGCTCGTACCAGGCCTCGGCATCGCCGGGCACGCGCTCGAGGTAGCGTCCCCAGAGCTCGAGCAGCTCGTCCCAGCGCCGTTGCGAGCTGAGGATGCGGTCGGCATGCACGTGCGCATGGAAGTTGGTGGGCTGCCGCTCGATGATATCGAGGACCTCGGCCAGCCGGTCGCGGGCCTGCGGCGCAACGGCCTGCGCCGGCGCGCTTTCCGGCGCAGCGTCCGCAGCAGCGGGCGATTCGTCCTCCCCTGGATCGGTGCGCACGATGGAAATCGCCAGCACGACGAACAGCACGACGTAGGCGTATCCCAGCCGGCGCAGCGAGGCCACGTGCCCCGAGAGGATCCTATCGCGCAGCCCGCGATCACCCTTGCCGAAGATGAAGCGCACCACCTTGACCACGGGCCGCTTGCCGTCCCACGACTCGTCGGGCGAGGTTGCGTCCCTCCACCAATGCTCGATCCCCAGTCGCTCGTGCGTCGCGGGATGGCGGCGCAGCAGGCGCTCGAGCTTGCGCAGGCCGGCGAACCAGAGCAGCACCATCACCACGAGGCACGCGAACAGGAAGCCCTGGAAAATGCTCATGGGGCGGGATTCTGTTCCCCATGGACGATCCCGTCGAGTTCGCCGCTAGGAGCCCCCGGGCGCCACGCAGAGCCAGGCGTATCGCAGCAGCTCGTTCGCCGCGGGCGCCCGATGCAGCGTCGCCGCGCCGAAGACGATGATCGCCAAGCCCGCCATGTGGCGAACGAACACATGCCGCCGCCATTCGAGCAGGCGCTGCGCCGCGACACCGGCGGCAAGCAGGTAGGGCAATGTCCCGGCGCCAAAGGCGGCCATCACCAGCGCGCCGTTGGCGCCCGAGCCGCTCGCCAGGGCGAGCAACAGCATGCTGTACACCATGCCGCAGGGAACCCATCCCCAGAGCGCGCCGGCTCCCAACGCCTTCAACTGCGAATCGATCGGCACCACGCGCGCGCGCAGGCTCGAGGCACGCCGCCACAGGCCGCCGCCCGCCGCCTCGAGGCGCGCGAGCCATGTGCTCCATCCCGCCACGTAGAGCCCGAGCAGCACCATGAACGCGGCGGCGACGAACGCCAGGCCGGCCTGGGCGGCGTGCAGGGGCATGGCGATGGCGGCGAGGCTGCCCAGCGATCCCGCGAGCGCGCCTGCAACCCCATAGGACCCGATGCGCCCGGCATTGAAGGCCAGCAAGCGCCGCAATGCCGGCCCGCGCGAGGCCGCCGACAGCGAAGCCGACACGCCCCCACACATGCCGATGCAGTGCACGCCGCCGAGGAAACCGGCCGCGAGCGCGGCGAGGACCGCCTCCATCACATGACGCGCGAATACTGGGCGCGCTGGCGCGCGGCGCGGAGGTACTTGTCGAACACCATGCACACCGCGCGCACGAGCAGGCGGCCGCGGGGCGTGACCGTGATCCATTCGCGGTCGATTTCCACCATGCCGTCGCTCTCGAGCTGCCTGAGCTCCTTCATCTCCGCGGCGAAATAACGGTCGAAATCCACGAGGTAGGCGAGCTCGATCGCCTCCTTGGAGAGCTCGAACTGGCAGGCGAGCGACTGGATCACCGCCCGGCGCACGAGGTCGTCGCCGGTGAGCTCGATGCCGCGCATCACCGGCAGCTCGCCGGCATCCAGCTTGGCGTAATAGCCGCCCAGGTCCTTCACGTTCTGGAAGTACGAGGCGCCCACCTTGCCGATGGCCGACACGCCGAGCGCCACCAGGTCGCAATCGCCGCCCGCCGAATAGCCCTGGAAGTCCCGCGTGAGCCGCCCCTCGCGCAGGGCGATGGCGAGCTCGTCGGCGGGCTTGGCGAAGTGGTCCATGCCGATGTGGATGTAGCCCGCCTCGCCCAGGCGCTCCATCGCCTGGGTCATGAGGGCGAGCTTGGCCTCGCCGCTGGGCAGGTCGGCCTCGTTGATCCTGCGCTGCGGCGCGAACACCGACGGAAGGTGCGCGTACGAGTAGAGCGCGATGCGGTCGGGCGAAAGCTCGATGGTGCGCTCGAGCGTCGCGGCGAATCCCTGCGTGGTCTGCTTCGGCAGCCCGAAGATGAGGTCCATGTTGATCGAGCGCATGCCGTGGTGCCGCGCGGCCTCGATGACGGCGCGCGTTTCCTCGAGCGACTGGATGCGGTTCACCGCCTTCTGCACGGCAGGGTCGAAGTCCTGCACGCCGATGGAGATGCGGTTGAAGCCGAGGCGCGCCAGCAGCTCGATGCGATCGGGGCCGGCGCGACGCGGGTCGATCTCGATCGCGAATTCCCCGGAGGGGTCGAAGTCGAAGTGCCGGCGCAGGCCCTCGACCAGGCGCACGGTGTCCTCCTCCGGGAGGAACGTGGGCGTGCCGCCGCCCCAATGCATTTTCGACAGCCGGCGCCGCCCTTCGAGGGTGCCCGCGACGAGCTCGGCTTCCTTCAACAGGTAATCCACGTACTTCCTCGCGCGCGCCTTATCGCGCGTGGCGATCTTGTTGCACGCGCAGTAGAAGCACAGCGTGTCGCAGAAAGGGACGTGAACGTATAATCCGAGGGGTCGGGAGATGCCGCCCACGTTGCGCTGGCCGAGCCAGTGCGCACATGCCGCGGCGTCGAAGGCCTCGACGAAGCGGTCGGCCGTCGGATACGAGGTGTAGCGCGGGCCGTTGCCGCCGTACTTGCGGATGAGTTCCGCATCCACCACGGCGTCCGGGGGAGCGCCCCGCCCGGGGGCCGCGATCGATTTCTGGGTATCCATTCGTCCAATATGCGGCAGACGCAAAGCGGCCGGTTGACCGAGGTCAACCCGGCGCCATTCGCCGACCCCTCGCCCAGCCGCAGGCTGCTGGTCGTGTTTTTCCCGGTGATCGTGGCCGGCACCGTTGCCGCCGTAATGGCCGTCGTCGCCGCGCTCGCCGGCTGGCACCGCGAGCAGATGCTGCTCACCGCGGCGGGCATCGGCTGCCTGCTGGCCATCCCGACCGTCGTGCTCATCTATCGCGAACGCGCGGACCGCGATGCCGCCCGGCGCGAGCTGGAGAACGTCCAGGCGCGCGTGGGCGGGATCGTCGAATCGGCGATGGACGCGATCATCACGGTCAACGAATCGCAGCGCGTGGTGCAGTTCAATGCGGCCGCCGAACGCGCTTTCCGCTGGCCGCGGGCGGCGGTGATCGGCCAGAGGCTCGACATGCTGTTGCCCGAGCGATTCCGCGGCGCGCACGCCGCGCACATCGAGCGCTTCGGGCAAACCGCCGTCACCTCGCGCGGCATGGGCGCGCAGACGGTGTTGTACGGGCTGCGCGCCGACGGCACGGAGTTCCCCATCGAAGCCTCGATATCCCAGCACAGCGAGGACGGCAGCAAGCTCTTCACCGTCATCCTGCGCGACGTGACCGAGCGCGTGCGCCACGAGGCGCTTCTCGCGGCGAGCGAGGCGCGCCTGCGCGGCATCCTGGACTCGGCGATGGACGCCATCATCACCGTGGACGAGCGCCAGCACGTCGTCCTCTTCAACGCCGCCGCCGAAGCGGTCTTCCGCTGCCCGCGGGAGGAGGCGATGGGCGCCCCGCTCGCCTGGTTCATCCCGGAGCGATTCCGGACCAGCCACGCCGAGCTGGTGCGGGAATTCGGGCGCGGCGACGGCGGCTCGCGGCGCATGGGGCACGCGCGCATCGTGATGGGCCTGCGAAGGACCGGCGAGGAGTTCCCGATCGAGGCGTCCATCTCGCGCATTTCCGAAGGCGGGCACGCATTCTTCACCGTGATCCTGCGCGACGTGACCGAGCGCGTGAAGAGCGACGAAGCGTTGCGGCGCTCGCAGGCCGAGATCAAGGAGCTGGCGCTCGCTGCGAGCAGCGCCCGCGAGCAGGAAAAGAGCCGCATCGCCCGCGAGCTGCACGACGAGCTGGGCCAGGCGCTCACCGCGCTCAAGATCGACGTGGGCTGGCTGCGCGAGCACCTGGCCGGCTCTGCCCCGGCGGTCCTCGACAAGCTGGCTTCGATGCAATTGCTGCTCGACGGCACCGTCGCCGCGGCGCGCCGCATCTCCGCCGACCTGCGCCCGCTCATGCTGGACGACCTGGGCCTCACCGCCGCCGCGGAGTGGCTCGCGCACAACTTCACCAACCGCACCGGCATCCCGTGCGAGCTGGTCATCGGCGGCGGTGAGCTCGACCTTCCCGATCCCTATGCCACGGCCATCTTCCGCGTGCTGCAGGAAAGCCTCACGAACGTGGCCAAACATTCGCAGGCCACGCAGGTCGAGGCTACCCTCGAGCGAGGGACTGGCGAGGTCGCCCTGACTGTCCACGACAACGGACAGGGATTCGAGGTCGCGGGCGAGCGGCGGCCCGGATCGTTCGGCCTCATCGGGCTGCGCGAACGCGCCTACCTCGTGGGCGGCAATGTCGAGGTGCGCAGCGCTCCGGGCGAGGGCACCACGGTCGAGCTGCGCGTGCCCCTGCCGGCGGGGGTGGGCGCATGATCCGCGTCGTGGTGGCCGACGACCACACCATCGTGCGCGAGGGGCTCAAGCAACTCCTCGCCGCCGCGGGGGACGTGGAGGTGGTGGGCGAGGCGAGCGACGGGCACGAGGTGATGGAGCGCGTGCGCAGGCTCGATTTCGACGTGCTGCTGCTAGACATGTCGATGCCCGGCAAGAGCGGCATCGAGCTCATCCGGCAGGTGCACGCCGAGAAGCCGCGGCTGCGCGTGCTGGTGCTGTCGATGCACGAGGAGCACCAGTACGCGGTGCGCGCGATCCGCGCCGGCGCGTCGGGCTACCTCACCAAGGAAAGCGCCTCGCGCCAGCTGCTGGAAGCGATCCGCAAGGTCGCCGCTGGCGGAGCCTTCATCAGCGCGGAGGTGGCGCAGCAGCTGGCGCTGGGCGCCATGCCGGGCGCATCAGGACCCTTGCACGCCTTGCTCTCCGATCGCGAGTTCCAGATCTTCCAGCTCATCGCCGGGGGGAAATCGGTCTCCGACATCGCCGCCCGCCTGAACCTGTCGGTCAAGACGGTCAGCACGCACAAGTCCAACATCCTGCAGAAGATGGGCATGACCACGCAGGCCGAGCTCATCCGCTACGCGCTCACGCACCGCCTCGTGGAGGAGTGAAAGATCCCTTGATCGCCGTCAAACGCCCGCTTCGCCCTCCGGCCATCATCGGGCATGGACACCCTTCTATTCCCGACCCCCGCGGCGGCCTTCGACGAGCCGATCGAAATCATCGACGGCTGCCACCAGCGCATCCGCCGCCAGTGCGCGCTCATCATGCGCATCTCGGAGCACGTTGCGCTGAAAGGCGCCGACGCCGAAGCGGCCGAGGCCGCGACGCGAAGCATCCGATACTTCGAGGACGTGGTCGGCAACCACCATCGCGATGAGGAGGAGGACCTTTTTCCCCTCCTTTTCTATACGGTGCCGTCGGACGACCTCAATGCCCTGCGCGCCCTGCTCTTCCGCCTGCGCAGCGAGCACCGCAAGCTCGAGCTGCAGTGGGCGGACATTCGCGAGCGGCTCGATGCCATCGCCGGCGGCAACGATATCGGGCTCGCCCGCGACCTCGCCAAGGGCTTTGCCGACGCCTACGACGCCCACATCGCCTTCGAGGAGCTTCACCTGCTGCCCCTCGCACGCCGAGTGCTGGACGAGCAGCACCGGGCGCGCCTCGGCGCGCGCATGGCGCGCCGCCGTAAACCGGGGTCAGACCACTTGGTCCGCTTTTGATCCGCGAAAAGCGGACCAAGTGGTCTGACCCCGGTCTAGCTAGCGCGTGAGCATAGGCCAGTAGCGGACGAAGTAGATGGCGAAAGCCGCGAACCAGAGCAGGCCTGAGCCTACGACGCACGCCAGGTAGAGGGAGGGCAGCGCGAGCGGCACAAGCACGCGCACGATCGCAGCCAGCATAACCAGCGCATAGGCCCATACCTCGGCTCGGCCAGCGACAAGCGGATTGCCGGTATGGCCCCGCGCGGTGCGCGTCATCATGCCGATGGTCATGCCGCCGATCACGCCCACCGTCAGCGCGTGCGTGGCGAGCGGCGCCGCGGTCCAGCCCGCCTCGGCCAGCGCGCGCAGCAGCAGGTGGATCGGGATCCAGGCGTACGCGGCATGCAGGATCCAGACCAGCGGCGTGCGAAATGTCCGCCAGGGGTGCCAGAGATGGAGTCGCGCCGTGTTGAAGGCGGCAGCGACGACCGCCACGACGGCCAGCAGCGCGCCATCGACCTGCACGACATCCAGCGCGAGGACGCCGAGCACCGAACCCAGCGAGGCCTTCTCGAGCCATGGCCGCCGCGAGGCGCCCGCTCCCGGCACGCCGTTGTTGGTGAACATCGGTATCACGCGCCCGGCCACGACCGTCACGATGAAAAGCACGATGTCCAACCCGGCCTGCAGGCCCGCGCGCGCCGGCCACTCGATGCGCCCCATCTCAGCCAGATGGAAGAGCAGCGCGGCGGCCGAGGCGCCCACGAGCAAAGCGAGAAAGAAATAGTTGCGCTTGTTGCCGCTGCCGAGAAGCGGGATCCCGATCCCGACGGCGACCGCCAGCGGGAAGGCCGCATTGACGAGCGCCGCGGCCATGTCAAACGGCGTGAGCACGAGCACCCTTCCTACGAGCCACAGGCCGACGATGGACGCCAGCGCCAGGCCCGAAGGCGTCGGCCGCCCGGTCCAGTTGGGCACAGCGGTGAAGAGAAAGCCCGCGATCACCGCCATGGCATAGCCGAAGAGCATCTCATGGGCGTGCCATGCGGGCCCGCGCAAGGCACCCATCGGAATCACGCCGGCGTACTGCAGGATCCAGAGGACAACCGACAAGGCGGCGAATGCGCTCGCCGCGAGGTAGAAGGGCCGGAAGCCGAGGCTCCAGAGTGGAATGACAAGCAAAGTCTTCATGGCTTTGGTGCGCGGCCCCTGTTTGGGCAACTCACTCGTCGTTCACGCGTTGCGATCGAGAAGGCCAGCGTCGCCATGAACAGGCCGATCGCCACAGTGTTGCCCAACGCTCCCCAAACGCGCAGGTCCATCGCGGAATGCCCCGCGAGCAGCCGCAGCACGAGCGACGCATGCAGCAGCGCGAGCGGCAGGTAGAAGGCGCTCATGTATCGCATGCGCACGCCCGCCACCACCGGCACGATGAGCGGCGCATGGCCGAGGATCATCGAGAAGACGAATCCCAGGCCGAGCGCATGCAGGGCGACATCCCTCCCGGCGGACGCGAAAGCCCAGGCGAAGCCCGCCACGGCGAGCCATGCATAGCCGCAGAGCAACGCGAACGCGGAATAACGCGCGAAGCCTTCGGTACGCACCGTTCGGCGCGCGATGTCGAAGGCCGCCAGCCACGCTGCCAAGGCGGCGAGCGACAACCCATATAGCGCGCGGCCGATCGCGGCATCGATCATCGCCACCGCGCAGGCGAGCAGCAGCGCAGTCACGATGCCTGCGAGCAACGGTGTGGCGAGCGGGCGCCGGCGCATGAGCCGCGTCATCTCGAGCCGCTCGGCGCCGATGGTGAGCACGAGGAAGGCAAACCACCACGCCGGCGCGGCGTCGTGGCGGCCGAAGGCATGCGCCAGGCTTCCCGCGAGCCATGCGACCGCGGCCACCGCGAGCAGGACCGTATGGGCGGCGCGCTGTCGCCTCACGATGGCGGCGCTCGCCACCAGCAATGCGATGGGCGCCATCAGCCAGAGCGCGGCGGCGACCGAATATCCGCCAAGGAGAAGCGCCACCGTTCCCAGCCCTGCCGCCGCGGGCGCCAGGTACGCCCATCCGGCACGCAGCGCCACGGCGCGCTCGAGCGAGATCACGGTGCCGAGGAAGCCGCAGACCATCACGGCGCCGTGGAACGCCGCCGAGGGCAGCGCCGCACCCACACCCAGCCGTGCGAGGCCGCCGGCGATTGCGGCCACCAGCCCCGCGGCCGCGAGGAGCAACAGGACGACGCGCGCGCGGCGCTCGTTCAATCCCAGCCCATGATCCCGCGTGCGTGCGAGCTCATGCGCTCGGGAGCCCAGGGCGGCTCCCATACGATCTCCGTTTCGATTTCGGTGCCTTCACCGAGAGCCTGCCGCAACTCGTGCTCGATGTCCGCCACGATGAGGTCTGCCACCGGGCAGGCGGCCGAGGTCATCGTGATGCGCGCCCGGACGTGGCCCGGCCGCGCCTCGACGCTGTAGACCAGGCCCAGGCTCACGATGTCGAGCGCCATCTCGGGGTCGATCACGCGGGCGAACGCCGCGGCGATCTGCTGGCCGGTGGCGGTGTCGCCTGAATAATCGAAGGAGGTCGTCATGCCAGCGCCGGTGTGAAGCGATGCAGGATCGCGGTGACATCCTTGCGGTTCGCGACCAGGTCCTCGAGCGTGTACCCGTCGAGGACCGCGTAGAAGGCTTCCAGCGCGCGCTCGAGCACGCCGGCAAGGCGGCATGCCGGCGTGAGCACGCAGTGGTTGTCGTTGCGCCCGAAGCACTCCGCAGGAAAATCCATGCCCTCGGTGATCCGCACGACATGTCCCACGTTGATCTCGCGCGGCGCGCGGCCGAGCCGCAAGCCACCACCGCGTCCGCGCTGGTTGTTGAGCAGGCCCGACGTTCCGAGCGCGTGGACGACCTTCACCAGGTGGTGCTCAGAGATGTCGAACGACCGCGCCACCTCGGCGATCGTGGCCCGCCCTTCGGGGGCCGTGGCCACGAACATCAGAACGCGCAGCGAGTAGTCGGTGAAGGTCGTAAGGCGCATGGAGCCGCGACGATTCAGTCGGCCGCGCCGGGTTGCGCCTCGCCCACCCCTTCCGGATGCACCTTGCGCGGCGCAACCAGGAGCTTGAGAGCGTACAGCGCGAGGAATCCGGCCCCGACCGAGAACACGACGTCGCCGGGCACGCGCAGCCACACCAGCGTCTCCATCACTCCGGAGTGCACGATGGCGGTCGAGCGCGCGTACCACAGGCCCGTCGTCACGCTGTGCCAGGCCTGGTAGATGCCCGCGGGCAGCAGCGACATGAACACCATCATCGCGAGGCCGCCGTTGAGGCCCCAGAAGGCGGGCGACAGGATCCTGTCCGCATGCCGGTTGCGCTCGAAGAGCCCGCGCAGGCAGAAGAGCATGAGCCCGATGCCGAGCATCCCGTACACGCCGAAGAGCGCGGCGTGGCCGTGCGCGGGCGTCATGTTGAGGCCCTGCACGTAGTAGAGCGAGGCCGGCGGGTTGATGGCGAAGCCCAGGAGCCCCGCGCCGACGATGTTCCAGAACGCGACCGCCACGAAGCACAGGATCGCCCAGCGGTAGGCCTTGAGCCAGGGCGCCGCCTGGCTGCGGCGGTAGTTCTTGTATGCCTCGATGCCGAGCATCGACAGCGGCACCACCTCGAGCGCGGAGAAGACGGCGCCCACGGCGATCACCGAGGTCGGCGTGCCCGTCCAGTAGAGGTGGTGCAGCGTGCCGAGGATGCCGCCGAAGAGGAACACGATCGTTTCCATCACGATGGCGCGGTTGGCGCTGGAGGCGGCGACGAGACCGAGGCGCGCGAAGATGAGGGCCACGACGGCAGTGGCGAACACCTCGAAGAAGCCTTCCACCCACAGGTGCACCAGCCACCACCTCCAGTACTCGACCATCGAGTAGTGGGAGTGCTGGCCCCAGGTGAGGGAGGCGGCGTAGAAGAGCCCGATGCAGGTGGCCGACAGGAACACCATCGCCACAATGCCGCGGGTCTCGGAAGGCCGCGTCAGCGCGGGCCAGAGCGCGCGGCCCAACAGCAGCAGCCAGAAGAGCAGGCCCACGAAGAGCAGGATCTGCCAGACGCGGCCCATGCTCGTGAATTCGAGCCCCTGGGCGCCCAGCCAGAAGGTGAAGTCGAAGCCCGCGCGCTGCAGCGTGCCCAGCCAGCCGAAGGCGGTGGAGCCGACCACGATGGCGACCAGCGCGTAGAAGAGGACGTTCACGCCCAGCTTCTGGAATTTCGGCTCATGCCCCGACAGCAGCGGCGCCACGTACAGGCCGGTGGCGAGCCACGCGGTGGCGATCCAGAAGATGCCCATCTGCGTGTGGATCGTGCGGCTGGTGCTGTAGGGAAGGAGCTCGGCGAGCGGGAAGCCGAAGAACTGCTGGCCTTCCACCGCGTAGTGCGCCGTGACCACGCCCATGCCGATCTGCACCAGCATGAGGGCGATCACGATGAAGAAGTACTTGGCGGTGGCCTTCATGGACGGCGTGGCCACGGCGTTGATCAGCGGGTCGCGCTGCGGCACTGCCGGATCGGGCTCTTCGGCGTGGCGGTTGTAGAACCACACCATCGCGGCAATGGCCCCCAGCAGCAGGATGATGGAAGCGAGAGTCCAGGCCGCCGCGCTTGCCGGCAGCGTATTGCCCACCAGCGGTTCGTGCGGCCAGTTGCTCGTGTACGAAAGACCGGACTCTCCGGGTCGATCGGTCGAGGCCGACCACGACGACCAGAAGAAGAATCCGCTCAGCGCCTTGCGATCCTGCTCGCGCGGCAAGGCGTTGGCGGTCATGGCGTAGCGCTCGCGCTGGCCGTCCAGGGCCGGCGCGTCGCCGAAGAGGTCCATGTAATGGCGCTGCACCTCGGCGATGGCCGCGGCGCGCTCGGGCGAAACGGTCATCGTGTCGGTGGCGGGGTCGTAGGTGTTGCGCCGCATCTCCTGCCTCACCAGCGCGTCCACCGAGCCCTGCTCGGCGACTGAAAGCTTGGCGTAGGGAAGCTTGAACATGGCCTGCGAGCGGATGTCGCGGTAGGCAACCGCCTCGCGGTGCAGCCAGTCGGCCGACCAGTCGGGCGCGACATAGGCTCCATGGCCCCACACGCTTCCCAGCTGCTGGCCGCCGGCGGCGAGCCAGGCGCGCTGGCCTTCCTTCAGCTCGGCGCCCGTGAAGAGGGTTTCGCCCGTGCTCACCTTGACGGTGGGATACGGCGGAGCCGCGCGATAGATCTCGCCGCCCAGGTACCCGAGGACGGCGAAGGAAACGACGAAGATGATGCCCAGCCACGTCCACAACTTGCGATTCGCCATGGAATCCACCCTTCCTTTTGCGCCTTGTTGGTCTCTCATAGGTGTAAACGATATGCACCTTTCACGGTGCGGGTTTGACCCAGGTCAAACCGGGGCCAGACACTTTTATTGGTACGCCACGCAGGACTCGCAGATCGTCCCGGACACGTCGCGCTTGAGGTGCGCTTCGCGCAGGCGCACGAAGGCCTCGCCGTTCCAGCCGTCCATGAACGAGACTTCCCGCAGGTCGGCCATGACCCACTTGTCCCCGGCGTCGAAGCAGCACGCCGAGAGCTTGCCCTCGTGGGTGATGTGCCCTTCGGTGAACACCGACCAGCACGGCAGCGGCTCGCGCAGCGCCCCGATGCGGCCTTGGTTGCCGGCGATGGGCCGGTAGCCCAGCTCCTCCTCGCGCTCGGTGGCGAGGCTGCCCATCGAATAAAGCGGCAGCCAGTAGTGCTCGTCCACGAAGGGCCGAAGCTCGTCGACGAGGGCCTGCATCTTCGCCTGCTGCTCGCCGTCGTACTGGATGCTGGAGGCGTAGATGCCGCAGTTGTAGCCGCCCGAATCGCGCACGGCCCGCGCCATCTTGAGGTTGGAAAGCGAATCGCGGAAGAGCTTCGCCTTCACCGCGGCGATCTCCTCGAACTGCTCCTCGTCGGCGTTGTTCATCGAGAACTTGAGCGAGTCGAGCCCCGCCTTCATGCAGGCGTCCACCCGCGCGGGCGTCGCGAGCGAGCCGTTGGTGGTGAGGAAGGTATAGCGGATGCCGCGGCGCTTGGCGAACGCGATGGCCTCGGGAAGCCAGGTGCACATGAACGACTCGCCGATATAGAAGAGGCCCAGCTCCTCCACGCCGGCGTCGGCCATCTCGCCCACGACGCGCTCGAAGAGGCCGCGGTCCATCTCGCCGCGAGCCTTCATGCGCAGGCGGTGCGCGCAAAAGCCGCAGCGGTAGTTGCACTGCGAGGTGAGCTCGATCTTGACCGAGCGCGGCGCCGGCAGCGTGGCGGAGCGGTATCTCGGCGGAATGCGGGTGACGTTGTCGATGCGATTGGTGATGGTGAAGGTCTTCATGGGTCTCGCGGTTCGTGGTTGCACGGCGATTGTCCGGCCACTCCTTCGCAGGCACTCCGGCGTGGCTTGATCCATGTCATGAAGGCCGCAAATGTCGGAGCCGGCGCCCCTTGCCGGTTCCTTAAGGCAGTTCAATGCACGTTGGGGCGGCGCGGCGCGAGACTGCAGGCCATGAACGCCAAACCGGAGAAGACCATGACCAGCCGCACCGCGACGCTGATCCTCGCGAGCCTCGCTTTCGCCGTATCGGGCGCCTTCGGGCAAGGCAAGCACACCGAGGCGCCGCCGCACGAGCAGAAGGTGGATTCCACCGAGCTGCGCTACCAGGCCGGCAGCTCCCCGCTCAAGGACGCGCCCATGCACCAGGACGTAAATCCGAAGGCGCCGGCGATGACGAAGAGCGAGTTCGACCAGGCGCGCCAGATCTACTTCGAGCGTTGCGCCGGCTGCCACGGCGTGCTGCGCAAGGGAGCCACCGGCAAGGCGCTCACCCCGGACCTCACCCTCGAGCGCGGCAGCGAATACCTCAAGGTGTTCATCAAGTACGGCTCGCCCGCCGGCATGCCCAACTGGGGGACCTCCGGGGAGCTCACCGACGCGCAGGTGGACATGATGGCGCGCTACATCCAGCAGACGCCGCCGCAGCCGCCCGAGTTCGGCCTGCCGGAGATGAAGGCCACGTGGCGCGTGCTGGTGCCGGTGGGCGAGCGCCCGAAGAAGAAGATGAACAACTACAATCTCGACAACCTCTTCTCGACCACGCTGCGCGACACCGGCGAGGTGGCGCTCATCGACGGCGACACCAAGAAGATCATCTCCATCATCAAGACCGGATACGCGGTGCACATCTCGCGCGTTTCCGCCTCCGGCCGCTACGTCTTCGTGATCGGACGCGACGCCAAGATCAACATGATCGACCTGTGGATGGAGAAGCCCGACAACGTGGCCGAGATCCGCGTGGGGCTCGAGGCCCGCAGCGTGGATACCTCCAAGTACAAGGGCTACGAGGACAAGTACGCCATCGCCGGCTCCTACTGGCCGCCGCAGTTCGTGATCATGCGCGGCGATACGCTCGAGCCGCTCAAGGTCGTGAGCACGCGCGGCATGACGGTGGACACGCAGGAATACCACCCGGAGCCGCGGGTGGCCGCGATCGCCGCCTCGCACAACAAGCCCGAGTTCGTGGTGAACGTGAAGGAGACCGGCAAGATCCTCATGGTCAACTACACCGACATCGCCAACCTCGCGATCACCGAGGTGCCGGCGGCGCGCTTCCTGCACGACGGCGGCTGGGACGCCTCGCACCGCTACGTGCTCATGGCCGCGAACCAGTCGAACAAGATCGCAGTGGTGGACTCGCGCACCAGCAAGCTGGTCAAGCTGGTCGACGTGGACAAGATCCCCCACCCGGGCCGGGGCGCCAACTTCGTGCACCCGAAGTGCGGGCCGGTATGGGCCACGGGCCACCTGGGCAGCGAGAAGATCAGCTTCATCGGCACCGATCCCGTGGGGCACAAGCAATACGCGTGGAAGGTGTGCGAGCAGGTGGACGGCCAGGGCGGCGGCAACCTCTTCATCAAGACGCACCCGAAATCCAACCACCTGTGGGTCGATACGCCGCTGCATCCCGACCCCAAGGTGAGCAAGTCCATCGCGGTGTTCGACACGAGGAACCTGAAGGCCGGCTACAAGGTGCTGCCGATCTTCGAATGGGCCGGCATCAAGGGCGAAGCCGCGGGCCGCGTCGTCCAGCCCGAGTACAACAAGGCGGGCGACGAGGTGTGGCTGTCGGTATGGAGCGCGAAGAACCAGGAAAGCGCCATCGTCGTCGTGAACGACAAGACGCTCGAGCTGAAGGCGGTGATCAAGGATCCGAAGCTCATCACGCCGACGGGGCACTTCAACATCTTCAACACCCAACGGGACATCTACTGATGAAAACGATCCTCGTGGCCGCGACCCTCTCGGTCGCGTTCATGGCTTCCGGCGAGGCGCGTGCCGATGAGGCCCTCGCCAAGGGCAAGGGCTGCACCGCCTGCCACGACGTGAAGAAGAAGCTGATCGGGCCGGCGTACGCCGACGTGGCGAAGAAGTACAAGGGCGATGCCGGGGCGCAGGCCAAGCTCGTCACCAGCATCCTCAAGGGGAGCTCGGGCAAGTACGGGCCCATCCCCATGCCGGCCAACAAGGTGACCGAGGAAGAAGCGAAGAAGTTGGCGGCCTGGGTGCTGACCCTTTAGGCGCCGGGGCTCTGTCGACGATCTCGATTCGTGCGGGTTAGCCCCCGCGAAGGGCATGGAGTCCTGCAAGGAGCGCGGTCAGCGCCGCGCGGTACCGTATTCTCGCAGGCCCGCCGGGTCGAGGATCTCGATGCGCCGGCCGTCGACGCGAACGATCCCGGCGGCGGCCAAATCGTGCAGGATGCGCGAGAAATATTCCGGGGTGAGGTTCAGGCGCGAGGCCACCAGCGACTTCTGCGCCGGCAACGTGACCTCTCCCTCCACGGCGCCGTCGTCCTCCAGGCGCGCGAGGTAGCCGATGACCCGCTGCGAGGCCGAGTGCAGGGTCATCGCCTCCACGTCCTTCACCATCATGTGCAGGCGAGCCGACAGGGCGCCCAGCATGCGCCGGCCGAGCAACGGATCGCGGTCGAGCTCGGCGAAGAGGGTGTCGCGGCGCACGTGCAGCAGCAGCGAGTCGGCGAGCGCGGTTGCCGTGACGGGATACGGATTGCCGCTGAACATGGCGGCCTCGCCGAAGCTGCGGCCCGGGCCCAGGATCTCGACCACCTTCTCGTCGCCCTGGTCGTTAACGAGGGCGAGCTTCACCTGCCCGTAGACCACGAAGTGGAAGCCCTCGCACGGGTCACCGCGGCGGAAGAGGACCCCGCCGCGTTCGGGATGCACGGTGCTGGTGCCACTGGCGATGCGCGCCAGGTCCTCGCGCGGCAGGCCGCGGAAGATGGGCGCGTGGGCGAGGAGCTCGAGAGCGCGCGTTCCGGGTGCGGCGCGGAAGTCGGCGATGACGGCATGCATGGCGAGGATTGTGCCGTCGCATCCCGACACGACCTTGCGCTGGATCAAGCCGGGCGCCGAGCGGGGCCATAAAGTCGATCCCATGTACACCTTTGCGTCGCTCGCGGCGATCGCTGCGGCGCTGGCGGCCGCACCGCCGGAGCGGATCGTGGTCACCGCCGCGAGCCGCGTGCCCCAGGGGATCGACGAGACTGCGGCCACCATGGCCGTGATCGACCGAGAGGCGCTGGAGCGCTCGCTCTCCCGCGACATCCGTCAGGCGCTGCGCTACGAGCCCGGCGTGTCGGTGGAAACGGTCCTGCGCGCTTCGGTTTGGGCAACATCGCCATCCGCGGCCTCGACGGCAATCGCGTGCAGATGCTCCATGAGGGAGTGCGCCTGCCGGATGCATACCGCGTCGGCAGCTTCTCCAACGCATCGCGCAATGCCTTCGACACCGCCCTGGTGTCGCGCATCGAGGTATTGCGTGGCCCGGCTTCGGCGCTGCACGGCTCCGATGCGCTTGCGGGCGTGCTCGCCGTGAGCACCCTCGATCCGAAGGACCTGCTGGATGCCGGGCGAGACCTGGGCGGTTTCGCCGACGTGGGAGGCTCGAGCGCGGATGACGCGATTCATCGCTCCGGCGCGGTCGCGGCAACGATTCAGGGCGCACAGGTGCTGCTTGGCGCTTCGCGCAGCGACGGGCGCGAACGCGAGACGCAGGGCAGCGACGGTTCCACCGGCATCACGCGCACCGTTGCCAACCCCCAGTCGACGCGCGGCGACTCGCAACTGGCGAAGGTGCTGCTGCCGGCTTCCGGCGGCGGGCGCTGGCGCTTCACGTGGGATCGCCACGAGCGCCGCGTCGCGACCGACGTGCGCTCGCTCAACCCGCAGTCCCCGCGCACCGTGAGCCTTGCCGCGGACGATCTCGCGCGGCGCTCCCGCGCGAGCGCCGACGCGGTGCTTTACGGATTGGGCCTCGTCGATCGGCTGGCGCTCCTCGCATATATGCAGCGTTCGGTCACCGCCCAGGACACCGTCGAGGTGCGCGCGAATACCACGGCGGCCTGCCTGTCGGCGCCGGGCAATGTCACCTGCCGTCGCGAGGCGAGGTTCCAGTTCGAGCAGGAAGAATCGGGAGCGAGTGCCATCGCGCAAACGGCCATCGGCGTACACCAGCTCACCTACGGCGCGGAACTCTCGCGCCTGGACGCGGTGGAAAGCCGCGATGGACGGCAGCACAACCTCACCGCGGGAACCTCGAGCAACGTCGTCGGCACCGACGTTTTTCCGACCCGCGACTTCCCCATTTCCCGCGCGACTCGGGCCGGCGCGTTCGTGCAGGACGAGATGGCACTCGGTTTCTGGCGGCTCATTCCAGCGCTGCGCTACGACCGCTTCGAGGTCGAGCCCCGGCCGGACGATATATACGTATCCGCCAACCCGACGCGTGTCGCGGTCGCCATGTCCGAAGGCGCCTGGTCGCCGCGGATGGGCGCCCTGCTCGCGCTGTCGCCTGCGCTCACGCTTGCGCTGCAGGCCGCGGGGGGCTTTCGCGCCCCACCCTATTTCGACGTGAACCTGGGCCTGTCCAACGTGCCTCTCGGCTTTACCGTGATCCCCAATCCGGACCTGGCGCCCGAGCGCAGCCGCGGATTCGAGGCGGCGCTGCGCGGCCACCACGCGGGCCTCGATTGGTCGCTCACGGCTTATCGCACCGACTATCGCGACCTCATCCTTTCGCGCGCGCCCCTGCCCTGCCCGGGCGATCCGCGCTGCGTGCCGACCTCACCGCTCACTTTCCAGTCGCAGAACGTCACGCGCGCGCGCATCGAGGGCCTCGAGGCGCGCGCCGAAGTGCGCTTGGCGCCCGGGTGGACGGCGCGCTTCGGGGGCGCGGCGAGCCGCGGCGACGACCGCAGCCGCGGCGCGCCGCTCAACTCGATCGATCCCCCGAAGGTGGTATTGGGACTCGCTTGGGAGGGCATGGCGAGCGATGTGTTGCCCTGGAGGAGCGCCGTCCCCGCGAAGGCGGGGACCCGATTCCCCCTCTCCATCCAGGTTCACGTCACCCACGTCGCCGCCAAGCGTCGCATCGACACGGCTGCCGGTGCCCTCTTCGCCACGCCGGCATTCACCACGCTGGATCTCACCGTGCAGGCGCGCCCGGTTCGCGCCATCACGCTGAGCGCCGGCATCTTCAATGTCTTCGACCGCAAGCACTGGTTGTGGTCCGATGTCCGCGGCGTGCTGAACGCGGGCGCCGCGATCGACCGCTACACGCAACCGGGCCGGGTCCTCGGGGCATCGGCCAAGGTCTCGTTTTAGTGGGGGAAAATCCCGACATGAACATCCTGGGCCGGGGCGGGTCCAACTGCGACCAGCCCGGAGGGCACCGATGGACCGCCGGCTCGAGATCGCCATGCGCGAGGACGTGGTCCATATCGTGGTTCGCGGCACCGTGGACGGCGCCGGCGGCGCGACGGCGATCGCCGGTGCGGTGGCGCGCGCGCGGAAGTCCGGCGCGGCGCTCATCCTCTTCGACATCCGCGAGGCGAGCCATCCCGAATTTCACGCCGACGTGCTGCGCCACACCGCGAATGCACGGCGCCAGCGGCATCGCCGCGTACCGCGTCGCGGTGCTCGGCCGGCCCGAGGATCCGATGCTGCCTTTCATCGAGGATGCGGCGATCAACCGGGGCTTGACCGCCCGGGCGTTCGTGAGCGAGCCGGAAGCGCTCGCCTGGCTGCGCACGCGCGCTGCCGGCTCGGCGCACTGAACGGCGATGGAGGTTCCGCGCTACAACATCTGGCAATGCGTCGGTTGCGGCCGCATCGAGGACCCGCAACCGTGCGTCGGCATTTGCCGCGACGTGCGCGTGGAGTTCGTGCCGGCTGCCGCGCACGATGCCGCGATGGCGCGCCTATCGGGAGAAATCGAAGCGTTGCGGGAGATCGTTCGGCGCATCGCAACGACCTCGCCGCGAACCGGAGAAAGCGAACGGACATGGAAAGCGCTGCAGGCGCGCGCCCGCGAAGTTCTCATGGAGTTTCCGCCTGGAGCCTAGGTTGGCTTTCTCGCCTCGACGCGCGGCCTATGTCGCGGTCGGCATCCTGGCCGTGGCGCTCGGCGTGATCGGCATCTTCGTGCCGCTGCTGCCGACCACACCCTTCCTGCTGCTCGCCTCGGCGTGCTTCCTGCGGGGCTCCGATCGCCTGCATCGCTGGCTGCTCTCCCACGGCAGGCTGGGCGGCTACATCCGGGCGTTCGAAGAGGGCCGCGGCATCCCGCGGCGAGCCAAGATCGTCGCGATCGGCATGCTGTGGATCTCGATCGCCTACGCCCTCGCGATCGTCCCGGGCGCATGGTCCGCCGCGGCCCTCGTTGCGCTCGCGCTCGGCGTGACGATTTATCTCCTGCGCTTGCCGACCCTCGCCTGAGCGGCGGCGATGGGTGGTGTGTGGCAGCGCCTCTTCTTGCCTGCGGCGGCCTATGCCCTCGGGCTTCGCTGGCCGCCGCGGCGCGAATCGCGCTCGGCTTGATCCAGTGCAAAGTCGGGCGGTTTCCCAGCGGCTACATTGAAGGTTCATTTCGTTTGCACCTTCAAGGAGGAAATCCGCAATGACCTCCTGATTGCCGGCACCTACACGCCCTTCGCGGCGGTCAGGAAGGGATCGTGGGGAAACCCTCGCGACTCGCCGCTTCGGCCAGCCTTTCGTCCAGGCAAACGAAGGGCAACGACCTCGGGTCCGCGTCCGCAGCGACGATCGCGGCGGCGAGCTGAAGGCTATCGGCCGCTCGCAAGGGGTGGACTCGCAACAGCCGCTGCGCTGTGTCGCGCAGCGCAGGCGATGGCGTGATTTCGAGCCATGTCCGCGCGAGGGCGTGGAGACGCTCCGCCGCGAGCGTGGCGTCGCGCATCGACAGGAGGCCTTCGCGCTCGCAACGCGCGATCGCCGACGTGCATTCCACGGGCGTACCCCACCACGCGGCCACTGCCGGGTCGTCTTCCAGGAGCAGAAGCAGCCGCTCGCGACTCGGCTGCTCTATGAGAAGGGGGACCAGGGCCGAAGCATCCCAGAATTTCATCTCGAAATGCGCCGCTCGTCGAGAAGCACCTGTACCACGTCGCCCTTGACCTTCGGGGCGCCGGCTCGCAGCAGGTCGAGAGGGACCTTGCCCTTGCCGCGCCTGGCGAGGCCCGCCTTCTCCAGGCGGGAAACGCGATCATCCGCTTGCCCGCCCGGCTCGATTCGCTCGATACGGGCCACGGGTTGGTCCCGGTCGAAAATCACGACCGACTGGCCCGCGCGCACCTTCGCCAGGTAAGCGCTCAGGCTGTTCTTGAGCTCGGAAATGGTGGCCTTGAGCATCTGGCTATGTTAGCCATCTCAAGCCGTCATCGCAAGCTCCGCGCCCCACGCGTGATGCGTACCTTCCACGCCAGCCAGGCGCCCGTACGCTGGAGGTCCGGCGGCGGGTCGACAGCCACTCAGCGCTCGCTTTGTGGAAGCTTGCCACCGCGCAGGAACGCGTCGATCGCCTCGAGCTGTTCCGCTTCATGTCCCACCAGCAGGTGCCCTCCGCGCTCGTGGCCGATGAGCCGCGCGCCCGGAATGTGTCGGGCTGTGTACTCGGCGCTGTCCCAGGTGCCGAACAAGTCGTCGCGCGCGGTCACGACCAGCGTGGGCGCGGTGATCCGCTCGAGCTCGTAGCGCGGCAGGCTCGAGGTGACCGCGGCGTCGTTCAGCAATCCCAGCCTGCGCGGCGCGACGGGAAGGATGTGCTCCATGATGCGCCGCACGCGCGCGCGCTCGTCAGCACTCGCGGCATCCACCACCGCTGGTGGCGTGGCTAGCAAGGCGCGCGTCACCAGGTCCGGCGCCGCGCGGATCGCCGCCCAGAAGAGGAAGTCGGAGCGCAGGGCGGTATCGAAAAGCATCTGCGTCCCCGGCGGCGTGGTCACCGGCGCCGCCCCTCCCGGTCGGGGAACGTAAAGGGCGGGCACGAGCAGGACCAGGTGGGTCGTGCGATCCGGGAAGAGCAATGCGAACTCGGTGGCCGAAGGCGCGCCGGCCGATCCTCCCGCGATGGCCGTCGCGCGGATGCCCAGCGCGTCGAGCAGGCACGCGTGCGCCCTCGCCTGCGCGGCCGCGGAGGCGTCGGCAGGCAGCGGCGTGCCGAGATAGCCGAAGCGCGAGACGGCGATCACGCGGAAGCCGCGTTGGGGCAGGCCGGCGAAGAAATCCATCCCCTGGTCGAAGCCGCCGCCTGCGCCGTGGACCACGAGCAGGGATGGCCCCGTTCCAGCCTCCGCATATTCAATCGGGCCGCAG
>Ga0196977_1000041_pt1 | contig 90409 bp, 83 predicted proteins | sample S3v_1013CmetaG_FD_148634 | JGI IMG/M metagenome (GOLD analysis project Ga0196977, IMG submission 148634) | Soil microbial communities from Anza Borrego desert, Southern California, United States - S3+v_10-13C | ecosystem: Environmental > Terrestrial > Soil > Desert | place: USA: California...
ACCCAGGAGAAGATCGGCCGGTCGATGAAGAACCGTGGAGTCATGGAGCGGCAGTGACCGCCCGCACCGGTTTTCCCGGCTGCGCTTTCTGCACGCCGTCGACGATCACCTTTTCGCCCGCCGCCAAGCCACTCACGATCACCCACGATCCGCCGCGCAGCTCACCGAGCGTAACCGTCCGACTCTCCACGATGTCTTTGGCGCCGACGACCAGGACACTCGCGCCCTGCGAAGTCACGGTGACTGCGCGCTGGGGGACGAGCAGTCCGGCCGCGCGGGTTCCGGCGTCGACGCGGACGCGAACGAATTGTCCCGGCAGCAGCGATCGGTCGGGGTTGGGAAATTCGGCGCGGAACGCAGCCGTCCCGGTCGCCTCGTCGATGCGGAGGTCGAAGAAATTGAGTTGGCCCGCCTGCGCATAGACGCTTCCGTCCTCGAGCACCAGGTGCGCAGCAACGCGGCCTTGCGGCATCTTCAGCGCGCCGGACGCGATCTCCTTGCGGATCTGCAGAATGTCGGAGCTCGACTGCGAAAAGTTCACGTAAATCGGATCGATTTGTTCGATCTTCGTCAGGAGCGTGGCGGAGCCGGCGCTTACGAGCGCTCCTTCGGTCACCTCGGCGCGCCCTGCGCGTCCGGAAATCGGAGCGGTGACGGTGGTGTAACCGAGTTCGAGCTGTGCGGCCTCGACACGCGCACGCGCCTGCGAGACGTCCGCCCGCGCGGTACGGAGTCGTGCCTCGGCGGTGTCGTACTCCTGCTGGCTGATCGCCCTCTTCGCGACCAGACCTTCGTAGCGCTCCACTTCACGCGCGGCGTTCGCGGCGGTTGCTTCAGCACGCGCCAGCGCCGCCTCGGCTGCGCTCGACTCCGCCCGCATCTCGCGCGGGTCGATGGCGAACAACGCCTGTCCCTGCCGCACGTCGGTTCCTTCCCGATAGAGGCGTCGCTGGACGATGCCGTTGACGCGCGCGCGGACTTCAGCCGTTCGCACCGCCTCGAGGCGACCTGGAACCTCCACGACATTTTCGATCGGCTGTGTCTGCATCGTGATCACCCCCGCTTCGGGAGGAGGAGGAGCAGCGGGCGGCGCGTCATTGCCGCAGGAGCAAACAAGAATGAGAGTTCCGAGCGCTTTAAGAGTCTTCATCGGTTCAGTGGAAATTCATCCTTGAAATCTCAGTGCTTTGCCTTCAGTCATTCACGGTTCGATGCCGCGCAGCAGCACCGACACGACGAACTCGGCTTCATCGGAGTGGCTAGCGGCGTGAGTCTTGCGGTCGAGGCGTCGCAGCAGTACGCCACGCACCACGTCGCGGTATACAGCCGCTACCGCCGCTGGATCGAGGTCGCGGATCTCTCCGCTCCGCCTGGCTTCGGCGAACATCGCTTCGATGCGCTGCCCATAACGTTCAAAAGCGCCTGACTTCTTTTTGCGGTTCGGCTCGTGTTCCTGCCGCGACAGCGCCATCGAAGCATGAAACAGTGACGCGTTCGCGTCGAAGAACTCGAGTTGCCGAAGGAGCAGCATTCGGATCTTGGCCGCGAGTGGAACATCCAAGGCGAGCGGAGGCTCGAGTTGCTCGATCAATCGATCCACGGCGCGATCGGCGGTGCGACGAAGGAGCTCGTCCCGGTCGTGAAAGTAGACGTAGATCGTTCCCTTCGCGATTCCGGCCTCGTTCGCGATTTCCTGAATGGTCGCATGGTCCACGCCTCGACGAGCGATCACCGCGATCGCCGCGTCTTCGATCGTAGAGCAGCGGTATTCCTCGATCACTTCTTCTTTCGTTTTCAGCGGCATTCGTTTCACTGACCACGTGGTCATTCTGCAGGACACCAAGTACGATACGTTTGACTTTCGGTCAATGCAAGCGCCGATACCGAACTGTGACGAGCCGCCGTCGCGAACGATCACGGCGGAGACCCGCCACGATGATGACGGCTGCGGCTTTCACGCCTGCGCACGGCCTCGTCATGCCGTGCAGGTTGAAGATCGCAGGTTGCCGACTCATCTCGCGCCGGTCATGGCGAACAACGCCTGTCCCCGCACGTCCGATCCTTCATGATCGAGGAGACGCTGGACGGTGCCGTTGACGGCCCCACGTCCGTGCCGCTGCTGCGCGAGGTCGGCTTCTCGGTTCGATGGCGCCATCGCTGACCGGCCAATCTCTGCTGCGCCGGTCTGGGTTCCACCAAGGAGGCCGAGGAACATCGGAAGTCCCAATTCAACTGCGCGCCACACTGAGTTCGGGCTGCCGCCAGTACCGAGCCAGATTCTCAGCGGTTGCTCGGGCCTGCGAGCGCTTGAACGTGATGGCCTGATCGAACGAACTGTTCATCCATCAGTTCCTCCCAAGGTCGAATACGAGCTCACCGACCTCGGGTCCTCGTTGGTCAAGCCATTCAGTGCGCTGTCGAGATGGGCAGAGAAGCATCGCGGCGCAATCGAGTCGGCGCGACAGCGAAGCGACGCCAAGATGGAACGGTAGACTCTTCAGATCGAGATGAGCTCAGTCGTGGATGTGTTGACTTGCCGTCAGTGCCCGCGGATGATCGTGCCTCTCGATCATGCGTCCGGCGCTCACCTTAGTTCTCGGTGTTGCTCTCGCAGCTCTGCCGGCGCGCGCCGATTGGCGCGTGACGGCGAGAGTCGGCGGCACGATTTCGGCGGTGGCTGTTCAAGGTGCGTTGGTATTTGTGGGCATCGGGTCGCGCGTGCACATTTTCGATGTCACCGATCCGTCCGCACCGCGTGAAGTCGGCTCCACGCAGTCGTTTGCAGACAACGTCTCGGACATTTTCGTCGACGCGTCGCGTGCGTACGTCGCCGCAGGTACGGACGGCGTGCACATGGTCGATGTCAGCGATGTGAACAATCCCCGCCGGATCGGCCACTGGGACTCGCCCGGATCCGCGGAAGGCCTGGCTGTGGATGGCACGCTGTTGTATCTCGCCGACGGTCCGTTCGGATTGCAGCTCGTGGATCTATCGAACCCTGCCTCGCCGGCGCCCATCGCCTCGGCGTTCGACACGAAGTTCGCCTTCGACGTCATGATCCGGAAACCGTATGCGTTCATCGCGGGGGCGGACGCGGGCTTGCTGATCGCGGACATCAGTGTTCCTTCCGCTCCGCGTGAAGTCGCTGTTCTCGATACGCCTGGCTACGCGCGCGCCATTGCCATCGATGGAGCGACGGTCTACCTCGCTGACGAGTGGGGTGGCGTGCGGGTCGTTTCTATCGCCCAGCCTGCCCGTCCGCGCGAGATTGCCGGCGTCGCGCTCCCGAGCTGGGCGTTCGCCGTCGCGATTTCCGGGACCGTCCTCCATGTGGCGACCGGCTCGCAGGGTTTGCATACGCTGGACATTTCGAACCCTTCTCAACCGCGCGCGTCGGGAACTTACCCGATCCCGCTGAAGCTTTCGTGGAAACTCGCTGTGTCGAATGGGCGAGCTTTTGTCGGAGTGCGGACGGAGGGCGTGCACATCCTCGATCTCGCGCAGCCCGCGGCGGTGCGGCCACTCGGAATGATCTCCCCGTTGGTGAGTGCCGTCGCCATCGCCGTCCGCGGCAACTTCACTTATGTGCTGACGGCCGATCAGGGCATGCGCGTCATCGACCTCAGCGATCCGAACGGGATGCAGCCGCGCGGTGCGAAGGACTCCATCGGGCACCACGGCGCGTGCATCGAGGCTGTCGGCGACCGTTATGTCTATGTCTGCGGCAACGTTCAGTTTCGAGCACAATTGGACGTGGTCGACGTCAACAACCCGGACCAGCCGTCGATCGTCACATCCCTTCCCGTCACCGGCGGCGGTGCCATCGATTTGCTGTATCAGGGATCGCTCCTCTACCTGCCGGATGAGGTGGGCCTCGAGGTCTTTGACGTCAGCAATCCGGCCATGCCGTCGCTCAAAGGCCTGATCGCGTTCACGCCCCCTACCTTCGGCGCGACCAGCGTTGCCGTAAGCGGCACCACCGCCTTCATCAATGACGGCGACAACGGACTGAACGCCGTGGATGTGAGCGACCCGGCCAACATGCGGATCCTTAGTAACCTGCCGTCATCCAAGGGAGGACGGGTGTCTGAGATCGTGTACCGCGACGGGTTTTTGTACGGCACCGCCGGATTGCCGTCGCCCGAGTTCGTGGTCCTCGACGTGCGTGATCCGCTCCGGATGGCTCGCGTCGGATCTGTGGCACTGCCCAGCGTTGTCAGCAACGACGTGCTGCTGGACGGACCGTATGCCTACGTCGCGAATGGCGCAGGTGGCGTTGCAGTGATCGACATCCGCGATCCGGCACGTCCGATGCGCGTTGCACAAATTTCCGTGCCCGGCTTCGCAAAAAGGTTAGCCCTGAAAGACGACCGACTCCTGGTCACTGCTGGCGAAGGTGGTCTCGTGGAGATCCGGCAAACGCCTCAGGCCGCGTCGATCGGCGGAGCCGTCGTGTCGAGGCGTGAAGCGGTAGTGATCGAGCGGGAATTGGTGGCGCCGCATACACCGCTGCGCACTGTGGCCGCCACTTCGCCGGCCGTCACGAAAGCGAGAAGCGTTGTCGTCACGAGCATTGCGGACTCCGGTCCCGGAACGCTGCGAGACGCGTTGATCAACCTCGCGGCTGGCGACGTAATCACCTTCGACCCTGCAGTGTTCCCGCCTCACGATCCGGCCACGATTCAGGTGGCGACTCAGCTGCCGCATCTCAAAGTGAGCGGCGTCGTCATCGACGCGTCCAATGCCGGCGTCATCCTCGACGGCAGCCGGCTTTCGGGGAACTTCGACTCCGGCTTCGAGCTCGAGCCGCCTTCCCGCGGAAACACGATCATGGGAATGCAGATCGTGAACTTTCCATCGGCAGGCATCTTCATCGACGGCGACGGAGGGAATGTCATCGGCGGCGACCGCTCGCGCGGCTCCGGTCCGACCGGCCAGGGGAATGTCATCAATCGCAACCGGAAGTTCGGGATTCATGTCGGAAACCCGAACGACAACCGCATCGTCGGCAACCTCATTGGCACAGATGCCACCGGACGCGTGGCCCTTGGTGATCAGGAATTCGGAGTGGACCTCTTCTATCAGGAGGCCGGAACGCCGCTGGGAGGTGATCGCGTCGGCGGCTCTGAGCCGTGGGAAGCGAATGTCATCGCCGGCAACATCAGAGGAGAAGTCAAACTGCACAATGCGGGTGGCCACAGGGTGATCGGGAACTTCATCGGAGTGGACGTCGATGGGAATCGGATCGGCAATTGCTCGCAAGGAGTGATCATCGATGCGTCCTCGGACAACATTGTGGCGGATAACGTCATCGTCGCCCAACATTCGGTCTGGATCATCGACCCCGGTGCCTGCTGCAATCAGGTGGCCGGCAATTGGATCGGCATGACGAAAGACGGACGTGTGATTCCGCGCCAGATCGACGGCGAGGGCGGCATCAACGTCAACGAACCATTCAACCTCATCTTCGGGAATCGATTCGGAGGTGTTCGCTACACGGCAGTGCTTGCGATCGCACAAGCGAACACCGTCGCCGAGACTATCATCGCCGGCAATACGTTTGAAGGCCTCTCTCCAACACAGTCGATTCTCAGCAACGCTCCGATCGAAGTGAGTGCCGCGTCGCGCACATTCATCGGAGGCTCGACCGCATCATTTCGAAACGTCATCAACGCTGGGAAAACGGGTGTCCGGCTGTTTGGAGGTGTCCACCGCACGTTCATCCTCGGCAACGACATTGGCGATGATGATCCGTTGACTCTGCAAAACCTGAACGGCATCGACACGGAATCATCCAGCTTCACCTTCATCCAGAACAACACCATTGCCAACACCAGTGGCAAAGGTCTGATCATCGGCGCTGCACGAAACCGCATCCGGCAGAATTCGATCTATGGCAATCAAGGAGGAGCGATTTCGGTCGATGCAGCCGCCGAGATTCCATCGCCTCCTGACATCGGATCGGTTTCATTGTCTACCGTCGCCGGCAGGACATGCGCGCGCTGCACGGTCGAGATCTTCTCCGATACGGGCACTCAGTCGCGATGGTACGAAGGCAGTACCGTAGCCGATGCGGACGGACGTTTCACAGTCAGGAGTTTAAGTATTCTGCGCGGACCAAACATCACCGCGACGGCTACGGATTCGGCCGGAAGCACGTCGGCGCTTTCCGCGGCGGTCGTGCGCCCGCCGATCTCACCACGGCGTCGGGCCGTGCGTCACTGACATCGCGCCAGTGATGGAGCGAGTGCCGCGGAGAAGCCTCATCGCCGGCGCCATCGTGGGAAACGCCCCGCAAACGATGACGTCCGCTCGCGTCACTGGGACGAACCGTCTGCTTCGTGTCGATCAACAGCACCTTACGACCGGAACGCCATCGATCGTCTTGATCTCGATGCCTCCGGCAGACGTTGTCGAGGAGGCTTGCGGTATTTCGACGATTGCGTAGATTGCCGTGACTCGTTCCGCAACGAAAAAAGCCTCCAGGGAGGCTGGCCAATCAGCGCTGGCGGCCGTACCGCCTGGCTGGGGGTACTGACGGAGTATCGAACCGCCGTGCTCGCTCCGTGGCGTCACGTCGAGACTGTCGGATCGCGTTCCGCTGCAATCCGCAGTCGCAGGAACTGAACGTCCGCGGCATCGCTCGGACGTACTGTTTGCTTGGTCTCGATCAGGAGTTCTTTGCGACCGATCGCGATCGGTACGCCGTCGACGGTCTTGATCTCGATCCCGCCTTCGGCCGCCCGCGCGTAGTCAACTCCGCACGCGGCTTTCAGGAGATCAACGACGATCTCGTCCGCAATCCTCACGACTTGATACCGTTCGACCTCGTCGTCCGCAATGAGTGCGATCGCGTTGTCCGGCAGGACTGCCATGGCGCGCTTCAGACGCTGCACGTTCTCGGATGACGGATCGATGAGAAGGTCGATGTCCTTCGTCGCGCGGACAAAGCCGTGGAGGATGACTGCAAAGCCGCCGATCAGGACGTACCGAACGCCTTCCGCATTCAGGGCTTTGCAGAGCGTGAGGAGGTCTTCGAGCTCAGGTGCGCGTGAGTATTCGCGATCGTCCTGATCATCCACTCGTCAGCCTCCTCGTGAAGCGCAAACCGGTAGACGCCGCGGGGAACGAGACCGACCCCGCGCAACCGATTCATCGTCCGCTGCATCGCGGCTGCATCACGGATGGCGTCTTCACCCTCAGGACGTATCGATACCCGTCGCACCAGCGAATCGTAGCATGCACGCCACCGGGCGCGAGTTCGATTGGCTTGCTGGCTGGTCCGCTAAGTCGCGACAGATGAGGAGTTTGAAGATTGGCTGGGAGTACTGGACGAGTATCCAACCGCCGTGCTCGCTGTCTCGCGTCACATCTCACCCCGCTGCCCTCGCTCCGTTGAGCGCACGCGTTGGACCGCCCCTCCCACGAAAACAGCGCGGCCCGTGCATTTGGCAGGATCGTGCAAGACATTGGTCGTATCGATCAACGATCACGCCTATCCGCGGCGTTATCCATGGTGTCTGGCGAATTGAATCACCGACTCGCTCAGCTGAAAGAACGAGGTTACTCATGGAAAAAGCCACTCAGAAGAAGATCTGGTTCATCACGGGCGCCGGCCGGGGCATGGGCCTCGACTTCGCCCGGGCCGTGCTGGCAGCGGGTCACGCCGTCGTCGCCACCGGCCGCGACGCCGAGCGCGTCTCCGAGGCCGTGGGAACGTCGGAGAACGTACTGGCGGTCAAGCTCGACGTGACGAGCCCAGCGGATGCGGAGGCGGCGGTACAGGCCGCGGTCAAGCAGTTCGGGCGCATCGACGTCCTCGTCAACAACGCCGCGAGCTTTTACGCGGGCTACTTCGAGGAGCTGACGCCCGAACAGATCGAGCGGCAGTTGGCGACGAGCCTTTTCGGCCCGATGAACGTCACCCGCGCCGTACTGCCGGTGATGCGCAAGCAGCGCTCGGGGCACATCATCACGATCTCCTCGTCCGCGGGCCTCGGCGCTGGCTACGACTTCGTGAGTGCCTACGCGGCCTCCAAGTTCGGGCTGGAGGGCTGGATGGAGTCCCTCGCTGCCGAGGTTGCGCCGTTCGGGATCGCGACCACGATCGTGAATCCGGGGTTCTTCCGCACGGAACTGCTCACGGATCAATCGACGAGGTACGCCGAGCCGTCGATCGCCGACTATGACGAGCGCCGAGGGCCGCTCATCGAGTCGTGGAAAGCGATGAACGGGAAACAGTCCGGCGATCCGGCGAAGCTCGCACGCGCTCTGATCACGATCTCCGAACAGGAACCGCCGCCGCAGCGCTTCATCGCCGGCGCGGACGCGATCGCCACCGCGGAGCAGAAGATCGCGACGCTTCAACAGCAGGCCGACGCGTACCGGGAGTTGTCGTCCTCGCTCGCAGTCGATGAGCCGCCGGCCCGCTGAATCACACAACCGAAAGACGTTCAAACCGTACCCAAAACAAAGGAAAACCCATGAAACACACGAAGCAAACCACAGCGTCCCATCAGCAGGAACGCGGGAACTCACGCCGCGTCATGTCGGTCGTCAAGCTCGGCATCGCCGCGGCAGTACTGGCGATCCTGCCACTCTCACCGGCAGTCGCGGATCAGCGCACGGCCAACAACGCAAGCGCCGAAGCGCGGGGTGAAGCGATCAAGCCGAAGAGCGTTTCCTTCATGAACGGCGACATCAAGATGGCCGGTCACCTGTATCTGCCGAACGGATTCAGAACAAGCGAACGATATCCCGCAATCGTCGTGGTGCACCCGGCCGGCGGAGTCAAGGAACAGACGGCGGGTCTGTACGCGCAGAACATGGCGGAGCAGGGCTTCGTCGGGCTCGCCTATGACGCATCGCATCACGGCGAAAGCGGCGGGCAGCCGCGCTTTCTGGAAGACCCGGCGTCGCGCGTGGAAGACATCCGCAGCGCCGTCGAATATCTGACCACTCTCGGTTACGTGGACCCGAATCGGATCGGCGGCCTCGGCATCTGTGCCGGCAGTGGGTACACCGTCAAGGCTGCTACGCTCGACCGTCGCATCAAGGCTGCTGCGACCGTCGGCGCCTTCGACATGGGTGCGGGCTTCCGAAAAGGGTGGGAAGGCACGGCGCCGCTGTCCGCACAGATCGCGACGTTGGAGGCGGTCGCTGTGCAGCGCAGTGCCGAAGCCCGCGGCGCAAAACCGAAGTACGCCGAGTACGTGCCGGAGATCGTGGACAGCACCACGCACCGCGACATGCGCGAAGCGCACGAGTACTACCGGAAATCCGCGAATAAGCACCCGAACTCGCCGAACAAGATGCTCTTCACAAGTATCGATAAGATCTTCGGTTTCACGGCATTCGATCAGGTCGATACTCTGCTGACCCAGCCGTTGCTGGTGATCGCCGGCAGCGCGGCAGGATCGCTCTGGCACAGCCAGGAGCTGCACGCCAAAGCGAACGGCCAGAAGGAACTGTTCCTCATCGACGGCGCCACGCACATGGATTTGTACGCGGGCGAACACGTCGAGCCGGCTGTGAAGAAGCTGTCGCCTTTCTTCAAGCGGAACCTGTGAGCTCGATCTCGAGCCACCGCGCGGGCGCGTAGTTGATGCGCCCCGCGGTGGTCTCGTATGGAGAAATGATGCGCGCAAGACAAGTCAACGGCATCGCGACGCTGGCCAAGTTCATCGGCGATGTCGTCCCACGTGACGCAACCGTCGAGCTTCGAATGTCCGGTATCCATGCTGCCAGAGTGTCGCAGCCGAATCAGGAAGCGGTGCATTTCGTACAGCAGTCGTCGTTGTGCGTCGTCGCGCAGGGCGCAAAGAGCGTGGTGATCGGCGGAGACACCTACCGTTACGAGGCCGGGCAGATGGCGCTGTACTCGGTGGATGTCCCGATCGCTGGTCGCGTCACGCGCGCGAGTTACGCCGAGCCGTACCTGGTGCTGATGATCGATCTCGATGCGGAGAAGATCGCCGAGCTGGTCCCGAAAGTATTTCCCGATGGCGTGCCGAAACCGCGAGACACCCGCGCGCTCTACGTCGGAGATGCCGATCCGCACGTCATTGATGCCGCGGCGCGATTGGTCGAGCTGATGGAGCAGCCGGTCGAAGCCGAGCTCCTCGCGCCGCTCGTACGCGACGAGATTCTGATCCGGCTGCTCCGTAGCCCGATGGGGAGTCGCGTCGCGCAGATCGGGCAAGCCGGATCGAGCATGCAACGAATCGCGAACGGCGTGTCATGGCTGCGAACCAATTTCGACCGGGCCGCGAACATCGAAGAGCTGGCGAAGCTGGTGAACATGAGCGTCACCTCGTTCCATCGGCAATTCAAGGCCGTCACCGGCATGAGCCCGCTGCAGTACCAGAAAACGCTCCGGCTGCAGGAAGCTCGGCGGCTGATGCTGACTTCGATGATGGATGTGGGCGCCGCAGGCCGGCGCGTCGGGTACATGAGCGCCGCGCAGTTCAGTCGGGAGTACAGTCGCTTCTTCGGAAGCGCGCCCACGAAAGACGTCAGCCGCTTGCGCGGAGAAGGTGGCAGGGCGGCAGACGCTCCCGCATACACCGCGATGCAGCGCACGTCGGCCGCCGACAGCGCGGACTTGGACGATTGCCGGACGGTCGACCGAGCGCGTCTACGCACCGACAGTTAGAGGGCTCTGTCAGTCTCCTCGCGTAAGTCGTAGTTTGTTCAGGCCAAAGAAGGTGGCCGATGGGATAAGACGAAGTTCGAACTTCGGCTCTCGCGAGAAAGGCCCTGAAACGAAAAAGCCTCCAAGGAGGCTAGGCCAATCAGCGCCGGCGGCCGTGCCGCCTGGCTGGGAGACAGGGAGTCGAACCCCGATTCACCGGTCCAGAGCCGGTTGTCCTACCATTGAACGATCTCCCAGGATGGCAGGGGGTGGGATGCTACATGGCGCCTAACGCGACGGTCAAGATACGCATTCCAGCCGCCGACGCTTGCGCAACGTGGCACAATCATCGCCGTTGGATTCGCCATGTTGCCGGAAGTCTTCGAATGCCCGCAGTGCAAGCGCCAGTTCGTTTTCGAGCTGGTCGAATCGTCGTCCGAGCACTCCATCTACTGCCCGCAATGCAAACGCTACCTCGGCGAAAAAGACCTCAACTTCATCATCGTCACCGAGATCGATGAGCTCGCCGAGCGTCTGCGTTTCGAGCGCGACCGCCTCGAGCGCGACGAAGCCGTCTACTCGATGACCGACTGCGACGCGGAGCTCCGCACCTACGGCATCGAAGTCCACAAAGTCGTCAACGTCCTCCGGAAAACACTCGCCGAGCTCGAGGCGCTCAAATCGACGTACCTGTGAAGCCGAAACCGCTGTCAGGCATCGTCGTCGCGGATTTCACGCGCGTCCTGGCCGGTCCCCTTTGCACGCAGATGCTCGCCGATCAGGGTGCGCGCGTGATCAAAGTCGAAGAGCCCGCGCACGGCGACGAGACCCGGCTCTGGGGTCCGCCATGGCTCGGCGATGCGAGCACCTATTTCCTGTCGGTGAATCGCGGCAAGGAATCGCTCGCGCTCGATCTGAAAACGGACGAAGGCCAACGCATCGCGCGCTCTCTCATCGAACGCGCCGACGTCGTCATCGAAAACTTCCTGCCGTCGCAACGTTCATCGCTCGGCCTCGTCGATCTGCCGGAGCGCGTCATTCACTGCTCGATCACCGGCTACGACGGCGACACGAGCGACGCGAACATGCCCGGCTACGACTTGCTCGCGCAGGCGGCGTCGGGTCTCATGTCGATCACCGGCGAGGCGAGTGGCGAGCCATCGAAAGTCGGCGTCGCGCTCGCGGACGTGCTCACCGGACACTACGCGCACGGCGCGATCTGCGCGGCGCTCTTTGCGCGCGAGCGCACTGGCCGCGGTGCACGCCTCGAGATCTCGATCTTCAGCGCGGCGCTCGCGTCGCTGGTGAACGTCGCGCAGGGATCGCTGGTGACGAATCGCGAGGCGCGCCGTTTCGGCAACGCGCATCCTTCGATCGTGCCGTATCAGGTCTTCCGCGGCGCAGATCGCGCATTCGCGATCGGCGGCGGCACGAATCGTCACTACCGCATGCTCTGCGAACGCGTCATCGAGCGTCCGGGGCTCGCCAGCGATGTGCGCTTCGCGACGAACGACGCGCGTGTCGAGAACCGCGACGTGCTCGTGCCGCTGCTCGACTCGATCTTCGCGACGCAACCCGCCGAACACTGGGTGATGCGCTGCCGTGAGGCGGCGATTCCCGCGTCGCTCGTTCAGGGCGTGCTGGAAGCGTTGCGCAGCGAAGCTGCGAAACCGTTGCTCGGCAAGTTCGAAACGTTCGAGACCGTGAAGCATCCCGTCCGTTTCGACGGCGAACGCATGCCGCTCACGACACCGCCGCCGCGTCTCGGCGAGCACACCGGCGCGCTCGTGCGTGAGCTCAGCGATACGCCAGCCACATCAGGCCGAGGCAGCAGAGTAAAATGAAAGAGAGGACCGCGGCGATGAGCGTCTTGTGCGACGTTCCGCCGGCCTTCTCACTGCCGTACGTGCGGAACACGAGATACAGCCCGCCCGCGGCGATGGCCATCACCAGCGTTCCGCCGACGAGGACGACGATCAGTGCGCGCTGAGATTCCGGATCCATCGCGCGCCGACGTTAGCACGCGCGCCGTGATCTTCGACTTCGACGAGACCATCATCGATCTCGAGCCGCAGCACACGCACGCGCACGATGCCTTGTGCCGCGCGATGAACGCCGAATACGCGCAGTTGCCGGAGAGCTTCCGCACGAGCTCCGGCCTCCGGATCATCGACGACATCCGCGAGATGCGCGCGCACTTCGGCTGGGACGAACCGGAGACAGAGCTGTTCGCGATGCGTCAACGCTTCTTCGATGACGCGTGCGCACGATCGGAGCTCGTACCGATGGAAGGCGTCATCGAAACGATCGACGCGCTGCGCAAGCTCGAACTCACGCTGGCCATCACTTCCTCCGCCGTCCGCTCGTCGATCGAAGTGATCCTCACGCGCCTCGGCATCCGCGACGCGTTCGCGCTCATCATCGATGGCAGCGAAGTGGTGCACGGCAAGCCGGATCCCGAGGCGTATCTCGTGACGGCGCGCAAGCTCGGACTCGCACCGCACGAGTGCATCGTGATCGAGGACTCCCAAGTCGGCGTCGTCGCCGCGAAGCGCGCCGGGATGTTCTGCATCGCCGTGCGCAATCCGCGCGCGCAGACGATTCAGGATCTCAGCGCCGCCGACGTCATCGTCGACAGCATGCGCGCCGTCATCGTTCCGGCGCCACGCTGAGCTCCGCGACCATCCGGATGAGGTGGCGTCCTTCCTGGTCCGCGGCCTCGTACGTCCTGCAGAGCTCCTCGATCTCGTCCGGATCCTCGAAGTCGCCGACGGTGAAGCCGTCGAGCGGTTGCATTGCCGTCGCTTCCTGCGTGCGCCACCACGATGTGCCGTCGAAGTGATACGTGACGTAGCCGCGCGAGCGCTTGCGCCGCGCTTCTCCGAGCTTCGCGAGAATCGTCGCGCCGGCGGACTCGGTATTCTCACCGGCCGCGTTCGCCTTCTGCGCAACGAGGATGCGGCCGACGAAGGTCGTGATGAGGTCCTGAAGTTTCGCGCGCGCGTCAGCGTGCGCGTTGGCGAAACGGACGCCGGTGTGCGACACGGTGCTTTTGCCATCGCCGCCGGGAAGGCGCACCACCGTCGTCCGCGCGACCTCGCAATCGAACGTCACATCCTCCGCCTGCCACCGGAACGTCAGCGGAAACGTGTCGCCGGACGCGACCGTTCCGAAGTGCTCCAGGAACGCTCCGGCGATGCCGATGTCGAGGATGAGAGCGTTGGACGAGCCCATCGTCGCGAGGATGGGCTTGGAGAGCTTGAGTCGCTGGAACTCGCGGCGGTCGTCGCGCAGCATAGGGAGGGCAAATATAGACGATTGAGTACCTCGGAGTACCTCGGGTACCTCGGAGTTCCTCGGAGCGGATGAGTCAGAACCCCTCCGAGGTACTCCGAGGTACTCCGAGGTACCGCTTTTGCGTAAAACTGCCGGGTTGACGCCCAGAGGACTCATCGAACGGCGCAGCATCTGGCGCGTCGGGCCGGAAAGCACGTGGACGACGATCGTTCCGGTCGTCTTCATCATCGTGTCCCTGCTATCGCTGTCGATCCTGCCGCTCGTCGTCTCGAACAAGATGACGAAAATGCGGAACGAGATCGAGAGCATTGCCGAGCCCGCACGGCAGGCGGCGAACGCGATCCAGACGGATCTCTCCGGCGAGGTCGACAACATCATCGCGTTCCAGGTCACACAGCATTCGCAATACCGCCGCGAGTATTTCGCGCGCGTAAACCGCGAGGAGCAGAACCGCCAGAAGCTGCTCGCGCTGTTGCCGAGGCTTGATGAAGGTCTCGAGAAAAATCTCGGTGGCCTGTTCATGCACACCAGCCAGTGGCACTCGGGCGTGCGGAACGGCGAGTTCATGGTGCGGCAACTACCGGCGGAAGTGTTCCTCGCGCGCATCTTCGAGAGCCACCCCGCGTACGAGCGCTCGCTCGTCGCCGCGTCCGAGCTCGAGACCGAACTGCAGTCCGCGATCGAATCGCGCCTGCAGGAAATCGAGAACACGCAGAAGATCAACAACCGGCTCACGATCGTGCTGACGCTGCTCGCGCTCACGTCGGCGCTGCTCGTCGCAGGACTGGGACGGCAGATGCGTCTGCTCGCGCGCGAAGCCATGAAGCGCAGGCTCGAAGCGGAGCGGGAAACGAATGAGGCGCAACGCGCGCGTGAGGCCGCGGAACGCGAAGAGCGCAGGGCCGCGTTTCTCGCCGCCGCCGGACAGGAGCTCGCCGCATCGCTCGAATATCAGCAGACCATCGCCGCGCTGGCGCGTCTCATCGTGCCGAACCTCGCGGAGATGTCCGTGGTCGACATCGCCGAGAGCGACGGCACGCTGCGTCGCGTCGCGCTCGCGCATCGCAATCCTGAAGACGAGGAGACGTACGCGAGCGACATCGGCACCATGCGCCACGAAGTGCCCGAAGCACTCGTGCGCATCATGCAGTCGGGCGAGCCCGCCCTGGTCGGCGCATCGTCCGGTCTCTATCCCTACGTCACCGGTCAGGCGGATGGCGGCAATCGCACGATGATCTTTCTGCCGCTGGTCAGCCGCGGTCAGACCATCGGCATCGCGGCGTGCGTTTCGACGGAAGCGAATCCGTTCACGACCACCGATCTCCCGCTCTTCGGCGAGCTCGCGCGCCGCGCGTCGCTGGCAATCGACAACGCACGTCTCTATCTCGAATCACAGCAGGCCGTGCGCGCCCGCGAGGAAGTGCTGGCCATCGTCTCGCACGATCTCCGCAATCCCCTCAGCGCCGTCAGCCTCGGCGCCTCATTGCTGCAGATGTCGGGTACGTTGTCCGAGGATGATCGCGAACAGATCGACACGATCGAAGTGTCTGCGAAGCGGATGAGCCGCCTCATCGCCGACCTGCTGGACGTCACGCGTCTCGAAGGCGGCAAGCGTTTGCCGATCGATCCTGAGACCGTGCACGCCAGCGAGTTGCTGCAGGAAGCGGAGGAGCTCTTCCGCGCGCAGGCGACAGTCGCGAAGGTGACCATCGCGTACGACGCGGACGATACGCTTCCGCCGGTGCGCGCCGACCGACATCGCATCATGCAGGTGATGTCGAACCTGATCGGCAACTCGTTGAAGTTCACGCCGCCCGGCGGACGGATCAGCGTCTCCGCGAAGCCGCACGAGGGTGAAGTGCTGTTCAGCGTCGTCGACACGGGACCGGGCATCCCGCAGGAAAACCTCTCCGACATCTTCAGTCCGTACTGGCAAGCCAAACGCACCGAGCGCATGGGCGCCGGCCTCGGACTTCCGATCGCGAAAGGCATCGTCGAGGCGCACGGCGGGCGGATCTGGGTGGAGAGCGAGCCGGGACGCGGCACGCAGTTCTACTTCACGCTGCCGCTCGACGCGACTCGACGGGCTGAGAGCCCGTCGCTCCAGGCTGTTACGTCCGCGGCGGGATCTGCAGCGCGTCGCTGACGCTGAGCTCCGCGAACAGGCGGATCAGGCGGCGCCCTTCATCGTCCGACGCTTCGTAGACGGTACAGAGCCGTTGCATCTCCTGCGTGTCCTCGGCGCGCGCGACGGTGAATCCGGCCGGTGGCTGCTCGGGAAGGAAGACGTGACGGCGGCGCCACTGCCCGTTGTCGAGGCGGAACGAGAGGAACTGCGCATCGACGCCGCGCACGGTCTTGTCGCCGTCGACGCCGTGGCGGATGCGCAGGCGCGTCGCGGAGGAGTCGTAGCGATGTTCGATCGCATGCACGACGAGTTTGCTGAGCATCGCGCGCAGACGATCGCCGGAATCGCCGACCGCGGCGATAAAGCGCAATCCCGATGAGCCTTCGATCGAGCGTGCGACCTCGCAGCGCATCGCGATCTCATTTCCTTCGTACGTAAATCGAAGATCGGCCCGCCCTTCCGGCAGCGGCTGCAGGTGCTGCACGCGCGCGCCGAGGACTCCGGCTTCGACGATGGTGACGGGGATGTCGTCGTAAGTGCCGGCGAGAGGAGTGTCGAGGCGCAGGCGCTGGAACTCGCGCCGCTCTTCACCTTTGGACATGCGCGCCGATTTTAGCCGATCTGGAGCGGCGGCTCTTAGCCCGCCGGTGAGCGTTTGGACGGGCTGAGAACCCCTCGCTCCAGGGGGCTATTGCAGTGCTTCGCGATGCACGCGCATCGTGGCCAGGTACGTGTTGTGGACGCGCTGGCGATAGCGATCGGTGCGGCGGTTCACTTTCACGATGTACTTCTGCGTCTCGGGGAACGGCGGGATGCCGCCGAAGCGCTCGACATTGCCTTCGCCCGCGTTGTACGCCGCGAGCGCCATCGTTTCGCTCTCGAAGCGGTTCAGCAGGTAGCGGAAGTACTTCGTGCCGGCGGCGATGTTCTGCTCCGGATCGAACGGGTCGCGGATGCCGAGGAGGCGCGCGGTGTCAGGGACGATCTGCATCAGTCCCTGCGCGCGCTTCTGCGACACGAGCGTGCTGCGGAAGTCGGATTCGGTATGCACCATCGCCGCGACGAGCTCCGGTGGAAGGTCGTTGCGCCGCGCCTCGCGGAAGATGATCGCGCCGTACGGGATGTGCTCGCGGAACCACGCTTCCTTGAACATGTCCACGGTGAGCGAGCGCGCGGTCGGATTCGGCTCGAGGAACTGTTCGCGCACCGCGCGTGTGGTGAACATCGGCAGCGTCTGGCTGTGCATCGCGTTTTGCGCGGGACGCAACATGGCGGGTTTGGCGCCGACGACGTTGAAGTTGAGCGTTTCGGTCGGAATCTCCATCGCGGCGAAGGCGATGGGGATGCTCACCAGCACGGCCGCGGCTCTCGACGCGACGCGGAGGGAGCGGCGCCACAGCGTGCGCCCCCCGCGTTTGTGACGCTGGCAGTCACAGATGATTCGGAAGTTATTTCGTTTCACCACGGGAGCCGCCAAGGGCAAAACGCGGACCACTTCTGTCGGCGAAAGACGAAGTGGTTTGCGCTGTACGAAATACGCGATGGCGAGCTCGGCCGCAGGAAAGCTCATTCCGCCAGAATCCGCTTCGACTCGTCGTTGAACATGATCACCAGCGCGTAGACGCCGATGGCCGTGCCGACAGGAAACTGCGGCAGGCTGAGAATCGCCAGAATGATGGTGAGGATTCGCGCCCACGATTTCTTCTGCGAGAGCCCCCATCCCGCGATGATGCTCGGGATCGACATGATGCCGAACAGCGCCGCGACGAACGTGATGCAGCCGCCGGCCCACGCCGCGCCGACGCGTGCTTCATTGCTGTCGTCCTGCGCCAGGATCGTGGCCGCGGTGCCCGCGCCAAGCACCAGAAACGCGACCGCGACGACGATGCCGAGGATGCCCAGGATGATGAACAGGACCGAGACGACTTTGATGTGTTGTTCCATGCGGATTCCTTTCAGGTGGTCGTGGTCGCGGGCGGTGGCTCGGCCGGGTCGTCGACGGGCTGAGAGCCCGTCGCTCCAGGCGGCTCGGTCGCCGTCGTATCGGTTTGCGGCGGCGCGGTGTCCGTGCTCGTCTCCGTCTCGGTCTCCGTTTCCGGCGGCATGTCGGGATCAGTGACGGGTGCGGTGGCCGCGGTGTCAGTCGTCGACGTTGCGGTGGTCGTTTCGACGGCTGGCTTCTTCTCGGTCAACACGTCGCGCTCGAGCAGCACGCCCCAGCGCCGCATGCGCGAGAGGATCATCCGCTGCCGCGCGCGCAGCCGTCTGTTCGGATTGCCCGGACTCATCACGCGCGGATTCGGCAGACAGCCCGCGAGCAGCGCCGCCTCACGCGCCGTGAGTGCGGACGCCGACTTGCCGAAGTAGTGGCGCGACGCCGCTTCCGCCCCGTAGACGCGCTCTCCCATTTCGACCACGTTCAGGTAAATCTCCAGGATGCGTTTCTTGGTGAGATGTTTTTCGAGCGAGCGAGCGATGAAGTACTCGCGCACTTTGCGCAGCGGATTGCGCGACGGCGAAAGATAAAGATTCTTCGCGAGCTGCTGCGTGATCGTCGAGCCGCCGTGCGTGAGCTTGCGCCGTTTCCAGTTGCGCTCGAACGCTTCCTTCATCCCCTCCACATCCACTCCGTCATGCTCGTAGAACGAGTTGTCCTCGGCCACCAGCACTCCGCGTCGCAGATTCGGCGAGATGTTCCCGTACGACACCCACTGCCACTTCAACTCGTCGCTCTTGCCCGCCTTGCGGAGCTGCTTCTTACGCTGCTCCATGAACGCGGTCGTCTTCGGGCGCTCTTTGGCGAGGACGGCGACGTCGGGGAAAATGATGAGCTCGTATGCCAGCCATGCGGCCAGCATGGCTCCGAGGATGAGCAGGACCCTCTTCAACACGACCCTAGGATAGTCGTAGACTAATCCGCATGAAACGCCTGCTCGCGACGCTTTGCCTCACGCTCACCGCGACCACTGCTTTCGCCTTCGATTCCACGCGACGCGCGGAGCGCATCGCGGTGCTGCGCGGACCGCACGAAATTCAGAGTGCAATGGCCGACGCACTCCGCCGCGAATTGCGCCAGCGCGGCTACGACGCGTTCGACGCGGAGCGGACTTACGAAGAAGTGATGGATGACGGCGCCGTGTACGCCGACTACTTCGTCGAGTTCGCAAGCGCGCAGCCATCGACGTACGACAGTGCAGTCGTCGGCGTGGGTGGCCGGCACGCGGACGTCGGCATCGGACGCGTGACTTCGAGCATGCACGTCGAAGTTCGCCTGTACGACGCGGAGACGATGGAGCTCATCGCCAGCGAGAATCTCGCCAAGAAAAAGTCTTCGTGGATGCCGACCTCGGTCGGTATCGGCGGTGGCGTGTTCTACGCGGTGATCGGGTTGCCGTTCGAGCGGGCGCAGGAGCGCAAGGTCGCTCGCGCAGCGGCGCGTGAGGCTGCGGCGTTCGTGATCGGCACGATCCGCGGCCAATGAAACCGGTTGTCGTGCTGACGACGGTCGGCGCGGACTTTGACGCTCGCGCGCTCGCGCACGCACTCGTCGAAGCGAAGCTCGCCGCGTGCGTGAACATCATCGACCGCATTCAGTCGGTCTATCGCTGGGAAGGGCGCGTCGCTACTGACGGCGAGCAGTTGCTCGTCATCAAGACGGTGGACGACCAGGTCGACGCGTTGCGCGAGGAGCTCTTCAGTCGTCATCCATACGACGTCCCGGAGTTCGTGGTGCTGCCGATCGAGGGCACGTCAGACGCTTACGGCGCCTGGCTGCTTGGCGCGGTCGCGCCGTCGTAGCACGAAGAACGCGATCAATCCCGCAATCGTGAGCAACGTGATGGCGCGGCCGCGCGTGAAGGTCTCGGGCTGAAACGTCACCCGCACTTCGTGCTGTCCTTTCGGGACGAAGACGCCGAGGAAAGCGTGGTTCGCGTACTGCGTGTTGACGCGTTTGCCGTCGACGTACGCGCGCCAGCCTTTCCACGCGTTCTCGGAGAGCACGATCCAACCTTCGTCCACCATGTCTGCCGTGATGTGCCACGTCCGGCCATCGCGGCGCGTCTTCAGCGTGCCGCGTCCGTTCACGATCTCGTGCGGCGGATATTCGGGAGCCGCAATCCACGCGACGTCCGCAAAGTCCGTGTTCTGCGACATGCCGAAGATGATGTGTTCCTTCTGTTGCTCGTAGCGGATGCGGCGCGGGAGAAAGACCCGCGGCAGCACGCGCGTGTTTTCCAGCAGCCGCGCGTTGCGATCGTCGAGCACGACTTTCCACTGCTCGTCCGGCTGCTCGGCAGGCAGTCCGATGATGTACTTCATGTTGAGAAACGAGAGCATCGGCCGGCTCTTGTCAGGCAGCGCGTTCGACGCGGCCACCTGGTAGGCGCTCCAGAACGAGTAGGTCTCGGCGAGGCGGAGGAACGTCATCGCTTCGTAGCCGCGAACGTCTTCCAGTCCGTAGAGCGCGGCCGCATCGGGCAGAAACATGAAGTGCAGCGCGCCCATGCGGAACGGCTCGCCCTTGTCGTTCTGCATGTACTGGAGGATCGGCGTCGGCGGATAGAACATCCGCTCCGGCAGCGACGGATAGATGTTGCCATCTTCGACGGTGCGCTCGAGCAGCACCAGGCCGAGGACGAGCGGAAGTGCGATGCGCGCGGGCGTGCGTAGTGCGAGCAGGATGATGACGATGGTCAGCGGCACGAACAGCGCGAATGAGAGTGTCTTGATCAACTCCGGTTTCACGCCGAGCGCGATGCGGCTGTCGTACACGTTGACGCTGAAAATCGCGAGCGCGCCCGCGACGGCGAGAAACACCGCGAGGGTCGCCCCCCACCGGAGCGACGGGCTCTCACCCCGTCGACGGGCTGTTGGCCATGCGTCCGCGGCGATGGCCGCGAGCATCGCCAGCGCGAAGAGCGCGGGATACGTCATGCGATCGTTGATGGTGATGTCGAACAGCGGCACGCGGTGCAGCCAGTGCGCGAGCGGCCAGGCGTTCATCCCCACCCAGCCGCAGATCACGGCCACGCCGAAGAAGAACCACGTCTCGCGGCGCCGCGGCGCAAGCACCAGCGCCGACAGTGCGAGCGCGAGCACGATGCCGCCCGTGCGCAGACTGGTCGGCTCCCAGTCCGGCGACCAACTGTCGTGCTCCGCCTGGCCGCCGTACCACGCCAGCGCCGAAAGTCCGACGCGCTTGACCACTTCCTTTTCGCCGTACGGCAGTTTCGTCTTCTTGAAGAATTCGTGGCGGATGTAGTACTCGGACGTCTGCTGCGCAGCTTCCCAGAACGGCATCAGCGCGATGGCGGTGAGCGCCAGTGCGATCACGCCGCAGATCGCGGCAACGCCGATCGCTTTGAAGCGCCGCGTGATCGCGAGCTCGTAAACGCCGTAGATCGCGCCGACCGTCACGACGTGCAGGATGGACTCGGGATGGCCGGCCACGATCACCAGCACGAAGCCGCTCGTGAGCACCACCGCCGACCGCAGTGACGTCTCGCGCACCACCAGCCGCACGCCGATGAGCACGAGCGGGTAGAGCGCCCACGTTCGTCCGAGCGGCCAGCCGACGAAGAACGCGACGGTCGCGCTGAACATGTACGCGGCGGCGCCGATCAGCGACGCGACGTCATTGAGACCGTGCAATCGCGCGAACGCGAACGTCAAAAGCCCGGCCAGGAAGAGCGTCATCGCCGCGCTGAACGTGATGGCCTGCGCTTCGCTCAACAGCAGCGCGACGACGTTGAGCGGATCGTACGGCGCCGACTGCATGTTCGCCGCGAGCATCGTTCCGCACAGCATGTATGGATTCCACAACGGCCACTCGCCGCGCGCGAGCGATGCGCGCACCGCCGTGCGCCACGGGATGATCTGCATGTACAGATCGGACAGTGTGGCGTTGTGAACCTTCGCCTTTCCGGGCGGGATGCGCTCGAGACCGTACTCGTTCACGTAGTCGAGCAGCGGCTCGGACATGTACGGCAGATCGATCGGCCCGTAGACGCGGCCGGTCAGCAGCGCGCGTCCGGCGAAACAGAGCGGCAGCAGGATGAGCACGATCGCCGCGAACGTGCGGATCGGCTGAATGTACCGGTGCCAGAGCGCGATCAGCGCGATCGCGACGGGAACGTAGAGGAGGATGGCCGGCATGCGCGCGCGATCCTACCGAAGAACGCGATTGCGATCACGGCGAGAGTCAGCAGCGAGATGTTGCGGCCGCGCGTGAAGGACCGCGGCATGTAGTCGAGCGTGACGCGATGCGTGCCGCGGGGCACGAAGATGCCGAGGAAGGCGTGGTTGGCGAAGCGAGACTCGATGCGCTTGCCATCGACGCGCGCGCGCCATCCTTTCCACGCGGTGGCGGAGACGACCACCCAGCCGTCGCGTTCCATCGACGCGTCGAGCTCATACGCAAGGCCCGTGCGGCGCAGCGTCACGTGTCCAGTGCCGTTGTCGATCTCGTGCGGCTCGTATTCGGGAGCCTCGATCCAGGCCAGGTGGCCGAAATCGGTCGCGTGCTGCATCCCCGCGAGCGTCGCTTTCCCTTCGCGCTCGTAACGGATGCGCCGCGGCACGAACGCGCGCGGGAGATGGCGCAGGTTTTCGTAGAGGCGCGTGCCGCGCTCTTCTTTGAGCACGCGCCACCCTTCGGGCGGATCGCCCTGACCGATTGCATAGCCGACATTGAGAAAGGAGAGGAACGGGAGCGAAAGATCGTCGACGCGGTTGTACCAGGCCGTCTGGTAGTGCGACCAGAGCACGTACGTCTCGTAGTAGCGGCGGTTGGTCATGGCCTGATAGCCGCGCGCGTCTTCGAGTCCATACATCGTGGGGTTGTTGCCCGTGAAGGTGAAGCCGAGACCGATCGTGCGCGCGTCGCGCGGGACGGCGGCGATGAGCGGGATGCGTGGAAAGAACGTTTCGCGCGGATGTGCCGCGTAGAACGAGCCGTCTTCGTGGACACGCTGCGCGAGCACGAGCGCGAGGATCGCGAGGGGGACGACCAGGGGCCGCCGGAGGCCCCCGGTCGCATCCACGCCGAACCCCGCCAGCATCGCTACCGCCAACGCCGCGGCGAACGCGAGGCGCTCGTTGATGGCGATCTCGAACAGCGGCAGCTCGTGCAGGGCGTGGGCAACCGGCCACATGCCCCAGGTCGCGAAGAAACACACCGCCGCGAGCAGCGCGAAGAACCAGGTCTCGCCATGACGCCAGCGCACGATCAGGCCGATCATCGCAAGCGCCAACACGATCGGGCCGACGCGCGCGGTCAGCGGCTCGGTGCCGCGAAAGTATGGGACGAACGTGCGCCGGATGCGGTCCATGCGCACGTCGGGTTTCGCGAGCACGTCATAGCTCTGCGTCGCGTACATCTCCTCGCGGATGAACGACTCCAGCGACTGCGGCACCGCCTCGAAGAACGGCAGCAGATAGACGGCCGTGAGGAGCAACGCGGTGATGCCGGCCGCGAGCGCCAGCAGCAGCGGCCGCACTTTGCGCACGCGCGTCCATTCGAATGCGCCGTACACGGCACCGACCGCGACGATGTGCAGCACGGACTCGGGATGGCCGGCCGCGATCACCAGCACGAACGCGAGCGCGAGCAGCCCGAATTTTTCTTCGTACACGATGCGTCGTGCCGCGAACAGTACGAGCGGCAGGTACGACCACGCGCGGCCGAGGGGCCAGCCGGCGAAGAACGCGAGCATGCCGCAGAACATGAATCCTGCAGCCACGACGAGCGCGGCGATGTCGCTGATCCCATTGGCGCGCGCGAATGCCCATGCGAAGAAGCCCGCGAAGAAAAACGTGAGCGCGGTGGAGAACGTGAATGCGTCAACGAGGGGGATCAGCATCCCGATCCAGTGGAACGGGTCATACACCGCCGGCTGTGCCGCCGCCGCGAGGATGTCGCCGGAGAGGATGAAGGGATTCCAAAGCGGCCACTGGCCGTTCGCGAGCGAGTGCCGCACGGCGCGCTGCCACGGAATGATCTGGCAGTGCAGGTCGGAGAGTCCGCCATCGGGAACGCGCACGCCGAAGTCGCTCGCGTACGATCTCAGCGGCTCGGCCATGAACGGCATGTCCGCCGGAGCCGCAGTCTTGTTGGTGAGCAACGCGCGGCCGAGGAAGAGCAGCGGCATCAGCACCAGGACAAGTGCGATCGCGCGCGGCACGCGCGCGATGCAGCGATCCCAGGCCACGAGGATCGCCAGGGTGGTTGCGACGTAGAGCGCGAGTGCCAAGGGCGCGATTCTATGGCGCCGGGGAAGTCTTAGACGCTGCGGCACTAAGATACGGCGCATGCAATTCGACCGGCGCGCGTTCCTCCGCCTCGCGGCCATCGCTCCGTTCACTTCGCATCTGCTGCAGATGAACGGCTATCCGCTGAACGTCGAGACGCCGCTCGAGTCGCTGACCGATTACCTCACGCCGAACGAGCTGTTCTTCGTGCGCAGCCACTGGATCGCGCGCATGCCGGACCCGAAGACGTGGAAGCTCGTCGTCGATGGCGACGTGCGTACGCCGCGGAAGCTCTCGCTCGCGGAGCTGAAGACGATGCCGCGCGCCGAGGCGACGTGCGTGCTGCAGTGCGCGGGCAACGGACGCGCGCTGCAATCGCCGGCCGTACCCGGAGTGCAGTGGAACTACGGTGCGGTCGGCAACGCGCGGTGGAGCGGAGTGCGCGTGCGCGACGTGCTCGCGCGCGCGGGTGTCCGTGATGCCGCGAAGCATCTGCACATGTTCGGCAGCGACGACCCTCCGGGCAAAGTGCCCCCGTTTCATCGCAGCATCGAGCTCGAGAAGGCACTCGACGACTGCATCCTCGCGTACGAGATGAACGGCAAGCCGCTGCCGCCGGAGCACGGCGCGCCGCTGCGGATGGTCGTGCCGGGATGGGCCGGCGATCACTGGATGAAATGGCTGGTGCGCCTCACCGCCGCCGGGAAACCGCAGACCGGCTTCTACATGGACACCGCATATCGCTGGCCGATCCAGCCCGGCGAGCCCGGTGTGACGTTCAAGCCGGAGGAGATGCGGCCGCTCACCGAGATGGCCGTGAAGTCCAACATCACCACCGCGCCGAAGCGGATGAAGCTCGGCGCGGTCGCCGATATCCGCGGCTTCGCCTTCTCCGGCGCGCCTGGCATCGCCAGGGTCGAGCTCCGCGACGACGGCGGCAAGACGTTCCGGGCGGCGACGCTCGACACGCGCCATGCGCCGCACGCGTGGCGCCTCTGGTCCTACCGCTGGAAGTCGTCGCGCAAGGGCGTGCATCAACTCTTCGTGCGCGCGACCGATTCGCGCGGTGTGACCCAACCGCGCGTGAGCGTCTGGAACCAGTCCGGCTATCTCTACAACGCGTGGCATTCCGCGACGATCGAGGTCACGGCGTGAAAGCGCTGCTCGTGCTCATCCTCGCCGCATCCCTGCCGATGCCGGGCACGAAGTTCAAGGAGCTGCCGCCCGGGAAAGCAAAAGTGGACGTCGAGGCCGCCTGCTACGCCTGCCACTCCGCCGACATCCTCGTGCAGCAGCGCCTCAACCAGAAGCAATGGACCGCGACCGTGGAAAAGATGATGCGCTGGGGCGCGGTCGTCCCGCCGGAGAAAAAGATGCCCATCGTGGAGTACCTGGCGAGGCACTTTGGGCCGGGCGCGAAGTTCGAGCCGATTCGGGTGCAGGTGCCGCCGAGATAGTCGCAGAGTCTCAGAGTCTTAGAGTCGCAGAGGGTATCCTTCAGGCGCTGCCCGTGAGGCCGACCCTCTGAGACTCTGAGACTCTGAGACTCTGAGACTCTGAGACTCCACGACTCTGCGACTCCACGACTCTGCGACTTCCCCCACGACTCGTAGAACGGGAACACCCAACCCCCGATCGCAGTTAAATGGAGCCTTCGACCATGGACTCCATCGTCATTCGCGGCGCACGCGAGCACAACCTCAAAAACATCGACGTCGTCGTCCCGCGCAACAAGTTCGTCGTCATCACCGGCGTGTCCGGCTCGGGCAAGTCTTCGCTCGCGTTCGACACGATCTTCGCGGAAGGCCAGCGGCGTTATGTCGAGTCTCTCTCCGCATATGCCCGGCAGTTTCTCGAGCAGATGGAGAAGCCCGACGTCGACTCGATCGAAGGGCTCTCGCCTGCGATTTCCATCGAACAGCGCACCACGTCGCGCAACCCGCGCTCCACGGTCGGGACCGTCACCGAGATCTACGACTACCTCCGCCTGCTTTTCGCCTCCATCGGCGTGCCGCACTGCACCAACTGCGGCCAGGAAATCCGTCCGCAGACGATTCAGCAGATGGTCGACAAGCTGCTGACCAATCCCGCCGGCACGAAGTTCACGATTCTCGCGCCGTACATTCGAGGAAAGAAGGGCGAGTACCGCAAGCAGATGCTGCAGATGGTGAAGGAAGGCTTCACTCACGCCATCGTGGACGGCGAGGAAGTCGAGCTCGCCAATCCACCCAACCTCGACAAGCAGAAGAAACACACCATCGACATCCGCATCGACCGCATGGTCGTCAAGGAAGGGATCGCGCAGCGCCTGGCCGACTCGCTCGAGACCGCGGCGCGCGTCACCAAGGGCCTCGTCAAGATCCTCTATCAAAGCGACAAGCGCGAAGAGCTGATGTCGCAGAACTACGCATGCCCCGACTGCGGTGTCTCCATCGGCGAGATCACGCCGCGGCTCTTCTCCTTCAACTCGCCGTACGGCGCGTGCTCGCGTTGCTCCGGCCTGGGCATGCTGCTCGAGATCGACGAGCGCAAGATCATCCCCGACCCACGCCTCTCCATCAACGACGGCGCGATCGCGCTCTGGAAGGAAGGCTCCGACAACTGGCGCTTCCGCCAGATCGGCACCGTGGCCTCGCACTACAAGTTCAAGATGACGACGCCGTGGGAGAAGCTCCCGGAGAAGGCGCGCAACTGCATCCTCTACGGCTCTGAGGACAAGATCCGCTTCGAGTTCCAGGGCGGCGAGAGCGCGTACTCGTACAACGGCACGTACGAAGGCATCGTTCCGATGCTGCAGCGCCGTTACAAGGAATCGGAATCGGAGGACGTGCGCGAGGAGATCGAGCGCTACATGACTCCGACGAAGTGCCCGGAGTGCGATGGCCGCCGCCTCAAGCCCGAAGCGCTCAGCGTCACGGTTGCCGGTCGCACCATCGATCGCATCGTCGCGCAGCAGCTCCGCGACGCGGTCGAGTTCTTCGCCGAGATCGAGCTGAGCACGCGCGAAGAAGCAATCGCCGGCAAGATCCTCAAGGAAGTCCGCGACCGCCTCGGGTTTCTCAACACCGTCGGCGTCGGCTACCTCACGCTGGATCGCAACGCCGCTTCACTTTCCGGCGGCGAAGGACAGCGCATTCGCCTGGCCACGCAGATCGGCTCGAAGCTGATGGGCGTGCTGTACGTGCTCGATGAGCCGTCCATCGGCTTACATCAGCGCGACAACCGCAAGCTCATCGAATCGCTCGTCGAGCTCCGCGACCTCGGCAACACCGTCATCGTCGTCGAACACGACGAGGAAACGATCGAGACCGCCGATCACATCATCGACCTCGGCCCACGCGCCGGCGTCCACGGTGGACACATCGTCGCCGAAGGCACGCTCGATCAGATCCGCACGTTCCCGAGCTCACTTACCTCGAAGTACCTGCGCGGCGAGTTGCGTATCGAAGTGCCGGAAGTGCGGAGACCGATTGCGAAGCTGGGCATTGAGAACAAACTCGTGATTCGCGGCGCGCGGCAGAACAATCTCAAGAACCTCGACGTCGAGATCCCGCTGGGCGTGTTCATCGCCGTCACCGGCGTGAGCGGCTCCGGCAAGTCGACGCTCGTGAACGACATTCTTTACAAGGCGCTCTCGCGGCATTTCTACGATGCGGCGGACACGCCGGGCGAGCACGATCGCATCGACGGCCTCGAGCTGATCGACAAGGTCATCGACATCGATCAGTCGCCGATCGGCCGCACGCCGCGCTCGAATCCGGCGACGTACACGCAGCTCTTCGGCGAGATTCGCGGCCTCATGGCGCAAACACCCGAGGCGCGCATGCGCGGATACGGGCCGGGACGGTTTTCGTTCAACGTGAAGGGTGGCCGTTGCGAAGCGTGCAAGGGCGACGGGCAGATCAAGATCGAGATGCACTTCATGCCGGACATTTACGTGAAGTGCGACGTGTGCGGCGGCAAGCGCTACAACCGCGAGACGCTCGAGGTGAAGTACAAGGGCTACTCGATCGCGGAGATCCTGGACATGACCGTCGAGCAGGCGCTGGACGTGTTCCGCAACATCCCGCGCATCGCCAACATCCTGCGCACGCTCGACGAGGTCGGCCTGGGCTACATCACGCTCGGCCAGTCCTCGACGACACTATCCGGCGGTGAAGCGCAGCGCGTGAAGCTCGCGAAAGAGCTGGCCAAGCGCGCGACCGGCAAGACGCTGTACATCCTCGACGAGCCGACCACCGGACTGCACTTCGACGACGTGGCCAAGTTGCTGCACCTGATGCACGGCCTCGTCGATCGTGGCAACACGGTCGTAGTGATCGAGCACAACCTCGACGTCATCAAGACCGCCGATCACGTGATCGACCTCGGACCCGAAGGCGGCGATGGCGGCGGAAAGATCATCGCCAGGGGGACACCCGAGGATGTGGCGAGAGTGAAGGACAGCCCGACGGGGATCTATCTCGCGAAGATGCTGAAGACCACGGCGAACCGGAGCACGCGCGCGGCGCTTACGCGCTGAGTCTCATCGTCCGCACGGTCCGGTCGCGAGGAACCTCCGCGGTCGAACCACAGGCGGCGGCTCGCTGAAAACGTTTTCCAGGAAGGCGGCCAGGCGCTTGTACGCGGCGACGCCGATCGAGTGCTGGAAGTTCCACTCGTCGATGAATACCTCGATGCGTTTGTCGAACACCTCGCCCGCCTTGCGCACGAACGGCACGAACGGTTCGTCGGGCTGCACGGCGAAGCAGCAGTTGTCGTACTGGTTGTAGATGTGCAGCGAGCCGCGCGAGCCGGCGGCGATCATCAGATCCTCGTGCCGGACGACGGAGAAGAGCGGTGGCCACGACTGTTCGTAGTCGCCCACTTCGGCCGGGCTGACGCTCAGGCGCCCGGACATCGGCGTGCCGCCCGCAACCGAGATTGCAACATCGACGCGCGGATCGATCGCGCCGTAGACATACGTAGTCCAGCCGCCGCCGCTCCGGCCGATCAGAAGCACGTCAGGATCGATGCCTGCGCTGCGGTCCACGATCTCGTCGACCACCGCCCCGACCGGCGTCAGAAAGTGCGCAAGCGGACTGGTCGTGCCGTCGTCGAGAGTGTCGAAATCGAGATGCGTCGTGAAGCCCGGCCGAATGTCGGAGATGTTCGCGCCGGTCAGTGGCATGTCGATCGCGATCACCGTCCATCCTCGCGCGAGCAGCCAGTCGATCGTTTCCGCCGCGATGTCGACGGCGCGTCCGCCGTGCCCTTCGTGGTAGATCGCATAACGATTCGGCGCCGGCGCACGCGGCGTGAACCAGGCCACCCGGCTGGCCAGGCCGGGCGCCGTATCGATGCGATGAGCCTCGACGACCGCGTGGTTTCGAACGTGGCCGGAAAAGGATCGGATGGGCTGCAACGTCAGCCGTGGCCGCTCGCCGTGCGGCCAGAGAATCGTACGCGTCACGCGCGCAACTTCTTCCGGCTCTCGATAACCGCACGGTTCGGCGAAGCGGTCGTCGGCGGATCGCAGTAGCGTGGCGATCCGTCCCGGCGGCAACTGGTAGTGGCAGTCGGGCGCATGCTCCGACCATTCGCCGATCGGCTGATTCCTGCAACGCAACTTTTCCGGCGGGATGCGCTCGCGCGTGAGGTATGCATCGAGCTCCGCCCAGGAGCAGAAGAGGTTCACGCGCGGATCCCAGGAGAGGTAACGCAACGCCGCACACCGCGGACGCTGCCGCGGGATCGCGCGCACGATGTGACTGCGGCGCGTCGTGCGGCGCGTGATGGCCTGCAGTTCGACTTCGTACGGGATGCGATTTTGAAGACCGCTGAGCGCGTACGCCGAGACCGGTCCTACGTCGACCGACGACCAGTCGCTCGTTCCCTCCCGGCGCGAACGGATGCGATACGTCACGCCGGGTGATGCGTTCCAGGAGAGGAACAGTTGCCCATCCTGCGGGGCCGCGCTGAGGAGGAGGCCGGGATCGCGCGCGACGCGGCCGGCGAAGTCGCGCCATTGCGCGGAAGCCGTCGTGGCGAGCAACGCGATCGCGAGGATGAAGAGGGAAGAATGTCCCTTCCGGCGTCCGTTGCACGGCGCGGTGTCCACGAAACTCTTCCTCCTGTCGCCCGCGAGGGTTGATGGTCTGCGCGCGAAGCAGCTCATGTCTTCGCGCGCGAAGTTCGCGCTGGCGCAGCGTTATCGTACTGCCGCGGGCGTCGAGATCGCCGACGCATTCGCGTTCATGAGTGCGCTCTACTTTCGCGGCAAGATCGCGTATGCGCGGGCGTTCGCGGTGCCGTCGCCGATCATCGGCGGCGACGGGATTTTCATCATCACGTCCGGCTACGGACTGGTCTCGCCCGACTGGCGCCTCAACGAGGAGCGGATGAAGCGAATGCGCCGCATCGACATCGATGCGGACGCGCGCAGTTACACGAAGCCGTTGCGCGAGCACGCCACGTTGATCGCGCGCGCACTCGAAGACGACGCAGACGCGCAGGTGGTGCTCCTGGGCAGCATCGCCACCGGCAAATACGTCGACATCCTCTGGCCCATCCTCGGCCAGCGTTTGCGATTTCCATCCGCCTTCGCCGGCCTCGGCGACATGGCCCGCGGCGGCCTGATGCTCCGCGCGGCCCGCGCGGGCAAGGAGCTCGAGTACACGACGCTCGACGCGAATCGCAAACGCCCGCCTGGTGCGACGGGTAAGATGCCGTCTCTGTGAAGCGCGCGCTGCAGATCCCCACCGACACCAACGAAGTCATCCTCAGGTTCGGCGCGAAGCAAGTCCGGCTCACCAATCTGCGCAAGCCATTCTGGAAAAAGCTCGGCATCACCAAGCGCGACCTGCTGCAGTACTACGCGGACGTTTCGCCGTGGCTGCTTCCGCACATCCACGACCGGGCCATGGTGATGAAGCGCCACCCGAATGGCGCCGAGGGCGACTTTTTCTACATGAAACGTGCGCCGGAGCCGCGGCCGGAGTGGATCGAGATCTGTACGATCGATCACGGCAGCGCGGGCATCATCGACTTTCCGATGGTCCAGGACCTGCCCTCGCTGCTCTGGCTCATCAACCTCGGCTGCATCGATCTCAATCAGTGGTACGCGAAGTGCGACGACACCGATCGCCCCGACGTCTTGCATTTCGATCTCGATCCCGGCCCCGGCGCAAACTTCGATCGCGTGCGCGAAGTCGCGTTGCGCGTGCGCGACATCCTCGCCGCGCTGAAGATGCCGACCTATGCGAAGACCACCGGCTCGAAGGGCATTCACGTCTACATCCCCATCGTGCGCGGTCCGCAGCAGAAGGATGTGTGGACGTTTGCGAAGGCGATCGCGCTCGAGCTCGAGTCGCGTCACTCCGACATCCTCACGGCCGAATACCGCAAAGCCAAGCGCCCCCACGGCCGCGTGCTCGTCGACTACAACCAGAACGCGTGGGGCCGCACGCTCGCGTCGATCTATTCGGTGCGGCCGACCCCGTTCGCAGGCGCGTCGATGCCGGTGACGTGGGACGAGCTGGAAAACGGCATCCGCATCGAAGACTTCCGCATCGACAACGCCGTGGAGCGGCTCGAAGAGCTCGGCGATCTGTGGAAACCGCTGCTCGCGAAGACAAAGCGCGTCGATCTCTTCAAGATGTTCACGAAATGACTTTGCCAATAAAGCCGCCGTATGCGCCGATGGAAGCGAAGCGCGTCGACAAGATCCCGGCCGGCGATCGCTGGCAGTTCGAGCCGAAGTGGGACGGCTTCCGGGCCATCGTTTTCCGGGACGGCGACGATGTCTACATTCAATCGAAGGCCGGACAACCGCTCGCGCGCTACTTTCCCGACGTCGTCGATGCGGTTCGCTCTCTGAAGCCGAAGCAGTTCGTGCTCGACGGCGAGATCGTGGTGCCGATCCAGGGCAAGCTGTCGTTCGACGATCTCACGCTGCGCATGCATCCGGCGGAATCGCGCATCCGCAAGCTCGCCGCGGAATCGCCTGCGCACTACTACGTCTTCGACCTCCTCGCGCTTCGCACGAAAGACTTCACGAACGTCGCAATCGAAAAGCGCCGCGAGAAGCTCGAAGCGTTCTTCGAACCGATCCAACACGAACTGCTGCATCTCTCGCCCGCAACGACCGATCGCAAGATCGCCTCCGACTGGTTCCGCAAGTTCGCCGTCCTCGGACTCGACGGCATCATGGCCAAGCGCCTCGGCAAGCCGTACCACTCCGGCGACCGCGAAGGAATGGTCAAGGTCAAACACCTCAAGACCGCGGACTGCGTGGTTGGCGGCTTTCGCTACGGCGAAGGGACGACGGAAGTCGGCTCGCTCCTGCTCGGCCTCTACGACGACGAAGGGCGCCTCGTGCACATTGGCCACACGTCATCGATCAAGAAGGCGGATCGAGCCGCGCTGACGAAGCGACTCGAAGCGCTGCGCGGCGCGAACCCGTTCGAAGTGCGCGTGCCCGGCAGCCCCAGCCGCTGGGCGACCGCGCGAACAGCGCAATGGGTGGCGGCGAAACCGAAGCTCGTGTGCGAAGTCGAATACGACTACTTCTCGCAAGGCCGCTTCCGCCACGGCTCGAAGTTCCTGCGCTGGCGGCCGGACAAGAAGCCGAAGCAATGCACCCTTGGGCAGGTGACGAAAGGATGAAGGCGGCGCCAGTGTTGTGGAGCGCGTGAAACGACTACTGGTTGTTTTTCTGATCTGCGCTCCCGCATTCGCGCAAACCGTCCGCATCACCGACAAGCCCACCGGCCTCGTCTCCGGCATGCTCTACGTGCCGATCGTGGCGGAGCCGCCCGTCGAGCGCGTCGCGCTCTTCATCAACGGCGTGCAGCATGCCGCCACGCCCGGACGCGCGATGACGACGCAGGTGAACGTCGGCTTCTATCTCCGCCGCCTGCGCATGCGCGCAGTCGGGTACGACGCCGAAGGAAAGATCGCCGGCGAGGACGAGATGGTGGTGAACGATCCGCGGCCGCCGTTTCGCGTGCGGCTGCAGGGCCCGAACGCGTGGCCGGAGAGCGGCAACGTCGAGCTGCACGCGAATGTGTTGAGGCCCGCCGAGCTGCACATCGGAGCAGTCGATTTTTATGTCGGCGAGGAGAAGATCGGCACGGATGATTCGATGCCGTACAGCATCAGCGTCGATGCCGCCAAGTTTCCTGCCGCGATCTACTCGCGCGTGGTCGCGCGCACCACGCGCGGCGAAGAAGCGAATGACGTGTTGTTCTTCGGCGATCGCGCACACGCGTCGACCGAGGTGACCGTGCAGCAGGTGCCGATCTCCGTGGCCGGCGGCAAGGCGCCATTGCGCGCCGAGTCGCTCACGCTCATCGACAATGGCACGCGTCGCACCATCGAAGGTCTCGTCCCGGCGCACGATCAGCCGCTCAACGTCATCCTGCTCATCGACTACTCGGAGAGCATGCTCGACGAGCTGCCGGTCGTGAAAGCCGCGGCGCGCCAATTCGCGCGCGCATTGCTTCGTCCCCAGGATCGGCTGGCTGTCGTCGGCTTCAATCAGCAGACGTTCTGGCTCACCGGATACACGAATGACTGGAACGGCGTCGCGCAGGCGGTCGATCGCGTGAAGCCGATCGGCGAGACGCATCTCTACGACAGCGTCATCGAGATGCTGTACGAACTGCAGAAGACGCCCGGCCGCCACGCGCTGGTCGTCCTCACCGACGGCGTCGATCAGGGGAGTCGCTTCAAGCTCGATCACCTCGTGCACTACGCGCGCTACGCGGGCGTGCCGGTGTACCCGATCGTGAAGAACAAATCGCTGTCGCGCTGGATGAAGCTCGGTGTCGGACGGCTGCAGGCGCGCCGGCTTGCGCACATCGCGGAAGACACCGGCGCCACGTACTTCATCATTCAAAGCGAGCGCGAGCTCGGCGGTGTCTACGCGCGCCTCGCCAGCGAGCTGCGCCAGCAGTACCAGCTCGTATTTCACTCGGAGGCCGACATCGCCGATCAGTGGCGTCCGCTGAGAGTGGTGTCGAACGCGGGGCACGCGTTGCGCGCGCCACGGGGGTATTTTCCCTAGAGGGTTCCTCGGGTTCCTCGGGTTCCTCGGGTCCCTCGGAGGGAATCGCAGATGGTCCTACCCCTCCGAGGAACCCGAGGAACTCCGAGGAACTCCGAGGAACCGTCTCCCCCGGGCACGATGCGTGAACTTCGCTCCGGTTCGTGGATCGCGGATCGCCGTTGTTTCCGGAGGTGCCGAAGCGGCACCGCATTCATCGCGGGCTGGTGACCGAACGGCAGGAGCACATCTTCACGTGGATCGCCGTGGTGATCGTGCTGCTGTACGTCGTGGCGTGGATCGGCGCGCTCATTGAGATGCGCAGGCGCGCGAAGGAGCCGACGTTCGGCGCGCCGGTTGCGGCGGCCGCTGCAACAGCGGCGGCGCCGGCCAATCCGACCGAGAACATCACCGGCCGCATCTTCGGCCCCGAAGGGCCGCGGACACCGTTCTTGTCGGAGGCGATGCTGGCATTTCTGCATCCGCTGCGAGGTGCGAGCGGCGAAGTGCGCTACGTGCCCACGTTGCCGGGTGAAGCGGTCGTCTCGGATGCTCCGACCGGCGCGCGCGCCGTCATCGAAGGCAGCCCGCGTCCCGATTTCACGGCGCCCGAGCAGAGCGGCATCTACAAGTTCGCGGTCGAGATGAACAAGGCCACCAGGGCCATCGACGACGTCAGCATCGTCACGCTCGTCCCGCGCTCGCAGAAACGCGGCGGACGCATCGGCCGGTATCAGCTCGGTACGTGGCCGTTCGAGACCGGCGGCACGCCGAAGTCGGAACGTTACGCGCCGCCGCAAGGCTTCATCGAAGTGACGCGCGAGAATCAGGATTTTCACGTTTCCGAGCACTTCCGCCTGCGCGACTTCCTGACCAAGGATCAGCGCGAGGTCTGGCCGAAGTACCTGCTGCTCGATCCGAAGCTGATCGACAAGCTCGAGCTCACGATCCAGGAGCTCGAACGTCAGGGCGTGAAGATTACCGGCATGCATGTCATGAGCGGATTCCGCACGCCGCGTTACAACCACAGCGGCGGGAACACTGCGGGACGCGCGAATCTGAGTCGTCACATGTATGGTGACGCGGCCGATGTGTATGTCGACAACAACCGGGACGGCTATCCGGACGACATCACCGGCGACGGCCGCGTCACGGTGCGCGATGCGGAGCGTTTCGCGCAGGCGGCGGAGACCGTGGAAAAGCAGAATCGGTCGCTGGTCGGCGGCATCGGCGTCTACACCGCCTGCTGCGGGCATGGACCTTTCACACACGTTGACGTACGCGGTTATCGCGCGCGCTGGAGAGGGACTGGAAATGGGTAGTTCTGAAGGAGGTACTGTCGTGTCCACAGAGTTTCAATGCCCCGAGTGTCAGAGTCGTCGAACCGATCCGTCGGTGGTTTGTCCGACGTGCGGCGCGCCGCCGATGCGCGAGGGAGACAAGCGCGCGCTCGATGAGGAAGTCCGTTCGCAGGATCTCGAGCCGTATGTGACGCTGCGCTACATCGCCCGGCTGTTCAAGGTGCTGGCCGTGCTGATGATCGTGATGCTGATCGGCGAGATCATCGCCGGACTCACCGCGGAAGGCGCGGCGTCGCTGCCCGAGCTGATCGGCGAGATCACGCAGATGCTCGTCCTGGCCGGCCTGATGTGGGGCGGCGGCGACATCACGCTGCTGCTCATCGACGCCGGCCACGACATCCGCGTCGCCCGCATCCTCCTCGGCCGCATCAACCATGAACTGCATCGCGCGGCGTCGGAGAAGAAGCAGATGTCGTGAGCACGACCGGGGCGCCTCCGGCGGCCGGGGCCGACGGAGGCCTCCCGTCCGGCTCACGCCATCAGCGTCTTCTTCCGCAACTGCATCTGTTCGCCGAGAGCGCGCAGTTGATCCTTGTCGAGGAGCTTCTTCGCGCGCGGGAACATCTCCTTCTCTTCCTCATCGGCGTGATGCTCGACCAGCTCCTTGAGCACCTTCGCCTTCGCCTTCAGCTCCTCGTTGCTTTCGCCGTTGTTCATCTCGGGCAGCACGAGGTCGACGACGTGATGCTCTTCGAGCGCTTCGTAGTACAGCGTCTTGTCGTCCTTCTTCCGGGCGGCATCGCGGTAGGCGGGATAGAAAATCTCTTCTTCGATCTGCGTGTGGACCTTGAGCTCGCGCTCGATCTGGCCGCGTAACTTCTCGCGGCGTGCGCCGGTCGCCTTCTCGAACTGCGCGAGCAGCCCGCGCACTTTCTCGTGATCGGTTTTCAGAAGCTTGATCGCATCAGGAGCTGCAGCCGCTTTCTTCGAAGCCATCGAACATCCTCCGCGGAGCGGAAGATCACGACGCGTGCCGAACGGCTACGAAGTGGCGACGATCGACCGGTTCATTGCGTCGCGCAGTTCGCGGAACGCGTTCTCCGGCGGGATGCCGAGCTCGCGGCAACTGCCGGCGCGTTTGAGAATCGTCTCCGCGGTCTTCTCATCGAAGACGCGCGTGTCGACGCTGCGATTGTTCAGTTCACAGAACGCGATCAGCGACGCGAGCGCCACGCGGCGATTGCCGCCGCGGAATGGGCGCGCCTGCAGCAATGCGAAGACGAGCGCCGCGACTTTGTCGGGGAAGTTCGGATAGGCCTCCCGGCCGAGGGTGGTGACTTGCGGACGCTGGACGGCGCTGACGAGTCCGAACTGCGAGTCGATCACGCCGGGATGCGCCTGGTTGCCGCCGAACTCCGAGCTGACCGCCTTGTGCAGGTCGACGATGTCCTGCACGGTCAGATAGCGCACGCCTCCGTCAGTCGGTGAGCTTGCGGAGAGCGTTGGGATACTTCTTGAGGGCCTGCTTGAAGGCGGCGTGAATGATGGGGTTGTTGAAGCCGGTGCCGGCTTCGCCGCCGGAGTTGGCTTTGCCTGCGGGGCTGCGGGGCGGCGTGCCGCTGCTTTTGGTTTTGCTGTCGGTTTTGGTTTGGCTGTCGGCGGCGGACTCTTTCGCGGGGGCGGAGCCACTGCCTTTTTTGCCGGCTGCGGCTTTTTGGGAGCTGCCTTTGTCGACTTTGCCGGCTTGGCTGCCGGCTTTTTGGCTGCTGCTTTGGGCGCCGGCTTTGACGATTTTGCCGTTTTCGCCGCCTTGGGCGCCGGCTTTTTTGCCTGAGGCTTTGTTGCTTTTGGCTGCTTTGGCTTTGGTTTTGTCGCCATGCGTCATTTCAGTCCTCAGGCGGCGAATGTTAGCAGCCGTTAAGTCACTGAGTCAATGGGGTTTACGGTGATGTCCCCGATTGACCCACTGTTTACGGAAATGATCGGTTTCGCCTAAGTGATTGAAACGGCGCCGGTTAGCACCGACGCAACCTGCACTGAAACTTGTGCATCAAACGCCATCCGCTTCGACGTTCTCGTCCACGGAACGACCGGCCGATCCCACCTCATCGAACTCCGGTTTCGGATCGTACGCCAGGAAAGCTTTCGCCTTCTCAGTCAACGTGAACCCCGCCGCATCCGCCGACAGGTAACCCTTTCCGACCAGCGATGCCGCCGGCGCCTCGCCACCCCCGGCGGGATGTTTGATGGCCTTGATCTGCTCCGGCGTCATCGTCTCGGCGTTTAGGCGACGGAACTCCTGGAGCACGCGGATCTCCTGAGTGGACAAGTCGTTGGGCAGGATGATCATGGCGCGGATTGTAGCTGACACTTCGCGCACCAATACGTGCCGCGCGCGTCCTTCCCCTGCTTCGCGTAGCTGACCGGCGTTCCGCACCTTCGGCACGGTTTGCCGCCGCGGCCGTAGACGTACTGCTGCTGATTCGGGTCGAGGCTGAACGTCGCGCTGCGTGAAACCGATCGCTTCGTAACGTTCGCGACCATCAACTTCCGCGCGATGCCGAGGATGTGCAGGAGTTGCTCGTCGGTGAGGTCGCGGACGCGCGCGAACGGACTGATGCGCGCGACGAACAGCACCTCGCTCTTGTATTCGTTGCCGACGCCTGCGGCCACGCGCTGATTGAGCAGCACGTCGGCGATCTCTTCCTCGGGACGCTCGCGCATGCGCCGCAACGCTTCATCGACGTCGAACGCGTCGCCGAGAAAATCGGGACCGATGTTGCGCAGATCATCCTGCCTCGCGAGCGACGCTCCGTCATGAAACTCCGCGACCGGGACGTTGAAGCCGACCGCGAGCCACGCATCGGTCTCGATGACGATGCGCATGTCGCTCTTGCGCATGCGCCAGCGCTCGCCCGGTCTGTAGATGTGCCACGTGCCGTGCATGCGCATGTGCGTGCGCAGGTGGAGGTCACCGGAGAAGTGAATGATGAGGTTCTTTCCCTCGCTCGTCACGCGCTCGACGGTCCTTCCCGCGACCGGCGCCTGATGATCCGCGCGCGCGAGTTGCGAGAACACGGTCTCGAATCGCGTTACCCCTCGTCCCGCCAGCGCCGCGTGCAACGTCCGCGCAGCGCGATAGATCGTGTCACCCTCGGGCATGCGCGAAGCTCGGATGCAGCGACACGAATCGCCACCCGCGGCCGTCTTCTTCCGCGAGCACCGCATCGATCTGATGCGGCAGCTCGTACGGCTTGCCGTTCGGCGCGCGAACACCTTCCAGGACGGCATCGCATTGCACGACCGCAGTGCGCTCGGAGAGCGGACGGATGCGCAGGTCGGCGACGATCCAGCGGCTGTCGCGCATCGGTCCGTCGTGCTCGCTCGTGAGCAGCGTCGTGATTGCTTCGCGCCCTGCCGCGAACGTGCCCCACGGATGCGTGACGTTGCCGCCATCCGTCCAGCAATCGACCATCGCGCCGACGTCATGCGCGTTCCAGGCGTTGGCGAATTCGGTGAACCGCGCGCGAATTTGCTCTTCCATCACATCACCTTCCTTCTCAATTGATAGCCGAGCCCCGTCGCGGCAAAACCTTCCTCGATCAGGAACGGCGCGAGCGGCGAACGCGACGCCGGCTCGTCGTTGATCTCCGCGATCAGCAGCGCGCGGCGCGTGCCGTCGTCGACGAGCGACGCGAGCTGACGCGCGATCTCCCGTGCGACCGTCGAGCGCAGCGGCTCATCCTCCGGCAGGAACACGAGCAGTTGCTTCTCGCCGCGCGAGATGTAGCAGGCCATGAGTCCGTTCACGAGAATCACGTGCGCGCCGACGCTGCGCGACATCATCCTCACGCGAGCGGTTCCTCGGGTTCCTCGGAGTTCCTCGGGTTCCCCGGGCGAGCGGCCATCCCTCCGAGGAACCCCGAGGAACCCGAGGAACTCCGAGGAATCGCCGGTCTCCGGCCATTTCACGATCGCACCGTAGGGATTCGCGGGATCCGTCGCGGCGAGCATCACGGTCTCGGGGTTCTCAGGCTCCTCGCGCATCGAACGAAGCAGATCGATGGCGCCGAGTCCCGCGAATTGCGTCGCGCCGAGTCCGGCGACGAAGTAGCCGCGGCGAATGCGGCCGGCATCTTCCATCGCACGCAGCACGGGATAGACCGCCGAGAAGCCGCCGAAGATGTTTTCGAGCGCGGGCGCCTCGCGCGTGACCACGCCATAGCGCGCGAGCAACTGCAGCGCGAGTGCGTTCGCGCGCTGCGTGTCGTTCGCCGTGGCGGTCGGCACGAGCGACCAGCGTCCCTGCGTCGACGGCGGCGCGACGCGGCGCGAACGGAAGCGGCGATCGGATCGCGCTTTCGCGGTACGCGTGAAGGCGCGCAACGCGTGAAACGTGTCGTTCGTGACGAGACCCTTCCACACGAGATCCCACAGCGCGTCGATCATCTCGTTCGGAAACCCGCCGACCGCGATCTGCAGTTGATGGAAAAAGGATGCGCCGTTCGCGCGCAGGTAATCGACGATCGCGGACTCGACTGTCTCTTGCGGCACGTGCAGGAGCGGTAGATTGTCGGTGAGATACAACGCGATGCGGCCATCGCGTTCGCCGAGCGGCTCGACGCCGACCCACACGATCTCGCCCGCGGCGCTGAGCGTGTCGAGGTCGGACGGTTTGTAATCGGCGATGCGCGCCCCGAGGATCTCGCTCTCGAAGATCGATGCGGCCATCGGAAATCCCTGCAGCGACTCGACGACTTCGAGCAGGGCATCGAGACCGCGCCGCTTTTTCGTCACGCCCTGCCAGTTCGTGAAGAGGCGCGCGAGTTGCGGCGGATCGACAGGTTCCGCTTCCTTGCGCAGCTTCGCCAGCGATCTCCTTCTGACGATCCGCAACACCTCGGACTCACACCACTCGCGCTGCGTCCCGCCCGGACGGAACTCACCTTCGATCAGCCGGCCGCGCTCGACGTAGCGCGCGAGCGCGTGCTGGATGACGGCGATGCCGAGGCCGTAGCGATGGGCGACGTCGTGCGGCGTGAAGGGGCCGTGCGTGCGCGCGAAACGAAGCACGAGATCGCCGACGGGATCGGCGACCGGCGCGAGATAACGCTCGGCGACGCCGTGCGGAATGGGCGTGCCGAGCGCATCGCGATAGCGCGATGCGTCTTCAACGGCGATGAAGCGTTTGTCGCGCGCGATCGTGACTTCGAGCGCGCGGCGCTGTCTGACGAGGTCCTGAACCATCTGGAAGGACGGGCTCTCAACCCGTCCTTCGTCGGTTTCGACGGGCTGAGAGCCCGTCGCTCCAGATGGGGCTGTGCGCGCTTCAATCTCGTGGGCCGACAGGTCGCCGAGGCGGAGCAGGAGGTCGTGAAGGGTGTCGACGTTCTTCACTTTGTGGCGGTCGTCGAGATGCTGCAACTCGAGCTCCGTCTGCGCCAGCGCCTCGGGATCCAGCAGTTCGCGGAGCTCCGGTTCGCCGAGCAACTCGCGGAGTTGCGATTGATCGATGGCCAGAGCTTGTGCGCGCCGTTCGGCGAGTGGCGCGTCGCCGTCGTACAGAAAATTTGCGACGTAGCGGAAGAGCACCGACGACGCGAACGGCGAGGGCTTGCTCGTGTCGGCGGTGTGCACGCGCACGGCGCGCTTGCGAATCTTCCGGGCCAGCTCGACGAGCGCCGGCACGTCGAACACATCGCGCAGCGTTTCGCGATACGCCTCGAGGATGATCGGAAACGAACCGTAACGCGACGCAACCTGCAGCAGGTCGTACGCGCGCTTGCGCTGTTGCCACAGCGGCGTGCGGCCCTGGATGCGCGTGCGCGGCAGGAGCAGGGCGCGCGCGGCGGCCTCGCGAAACTTCGCGGCGAAGATCGAGCTCGCGCCGAGCTGGCGCAGGAGCAACTGCTCGATCTCGTCGGGATCGGGGATGATCAGGTCCGTCGACGGCGGCTGATCGGTCTCCGGGAAGCGGACGATGAATCCGTCGTCGCTCCACATCGACTCGACGTCGATGGCCAGTTGCTGGCGCACCTTCGCCGCTACCACCATCGCCCATGGCGCGTGAATCTTTCCGCCGAATGGCGAGAGCACGCAGACGCGCCAGTCGCCCAGCTCGTCCATGACGCGCTCGATGACGATGTTCTGATCGTCCGGCACCGCGCCGGTCGCTTCTTCCTGATCGGCGAGGTACTGGATGAAGTTCTCGGCCGCGACTTTGTCGAGATCGTGTTTGGTGGTGAGGCGGCGAATGGCGTCGCTCTTCTTCGACGCACGGATCTCGCGGACGAGCTTTCCGATCGCTTCGCCGAAAGGAACCGTGCGTTCCGCGGCGTCGGCCTTCCAGAACGGCATCTTGCCCGGTTGCCCCGGCGCCGGCGTGACGATGACTTTGTCGTGCGTGATCTCTTCGATGCGCCAGGTCGATGCGCCGAGGATGAACGTCTCGCCGGTTTGCGCTTCGAAGACCATTTCTTCATCGAGCTCCCCAACGCGCGCGGACTGATTCTTCTCGGTGCCGGCGAGGAAGACGCCGTACAGACCGCGATCGGGGATGGTGCCACCGCTGGTGATGGCGATCCGCTTTGCGCCCTGTCGTGCGGTGAGCGTGTTTGCGATGCGATCCCACGTCAGTCGCGGACGCAGCTCCGCGAATTCATCCGACGGATAGAGGCCCGACAGCATGTCCAGGACGCCGTCGAACGCGCTGCGCGACAACTCCGCGAACGGCGCCGCGGTGCGCACGGCATCGAAGAGCGCATCGCCGTGCCAGTCGTCGACGGAGACCATCGCCACGAGCTGCTGCGCGAGCACATCGAGCGGATTGCGCGGATAACGCGTCGGCTCGATCGCGCCGTCGTGCATCGCCTGCGTGACCGCAGCGCACGCGATCAGATCGCCCCGGAACTTCGGCACGATGATGCCGCTCGAGGCCGCGCCGACCTGATGGCTCGCGCGGCCGATGCGCTGCATGCCCGACGCGATCGATGGCGGCGCCTCGATCTGAATGACCAGATCGATCGCACCCATGTCGATACCCAGCTCGAGCGAGGACGTCGCCACCAGCGCCGGCAAACGTCCCGATTTCAGCGCGTCTTCGATCTCGACGCGTTGCGCGCGCGCGATGGAGCCGTGATGCGCGGAGACGAGAGTTTCTCCAGCGAGCTCGTTGAGCGCGGCGGCGAGGCGCTCCGCGAGGCGGCGCGAGTTGACGAAGATCAGCGTCGACGTGTGCGCGCGGATCAGTTCGAGCAAGCGGGGATGAATCGCTGGCCAGATCGACGGCGAGCGCGGACCGAGCGACGCAGGCCCGCTCGCGAGCTCCGTTGGAGTCTCGACGAGCTTGGCCATGTCCTCGACCGGCACGTCGACATGCAGCGAGAGCAGTTTCTTCTCGCCGGTATCGACGATGGTGACCGGCCGGAACTGGATCCTGTGATGATCTCCGAATTCGCCATGGATCTGGAGCGACGGGCTCTCAGCCCGTCGTTCGTCATCCGACGCGCTGAGAGCGCGTCGCTCCAGAGAACCTCCCAGAAAATTCGCCACCTCCTCCAGCGGCCGCTGCGTGGCCGAAAGTCCGATCCGCTGCGGCGCCTTCCCGCATCGCAACGCCAGCCGCTCCAGCGACAGCGCCATGTGCGCGCCACGCTTGTTCGGCACCAGCGCGTGGATCTCGTCGATGATCACCGTCTCGACGTTGCGCAGCATGTCGCGCACGTTCGAGGTCATCATCAGATAGAGCGATTCGGGCGTGGTGATGAGGATGTCGGCGGGATCGCGATTGAATTTCGCGCGCTCCGATTGCGGCGTGTCGCCTGTACGAATGGCGATCTCCGGCACCGTGAAGTCGTCGCCGCGCGATGCCGCGACGTTCGAGATTCCGGCCAGCGGCGCGCGCAGGTTCCGTTCGACGTCCACCGCGAGCGCTTTCAGTGGCGAGAGGTACAGCACGCGGCAGCGCTGCTCCTTTGGCGGGCGCGGCCGGAACATCAATCCATTGAGCGCCCAGAGGAACGCGGTGAGCGTTTTCCCACTACCGGTCGGCGCGAAGATCAGTGTCCAATCGCCGTTGGCGATGGCCGGCCAGCCTTGTTGCTGCGCTTTCGTCGGCGCCGCGAACGACGACGTAAACCATTCGCGGACGGCGGGATGAAAGAGGTCGAGCGCGGACTGCGATTTCGCCATAGGTATCGAGTGAGCAGCGTCACGCTGCTGGACAACGTGTGGGACGACTGCAAGAATAGTAACCAGTCCCCCCGCGCGAAGGCTGACGTGCAGTGAAGGATGGGTGATGCGGCTGAAGGTGCTCGGCGCCTATGGGGCGTCGGATGCAGAACATAATCTGACCGGGTACCTGATCGACGACTGGCTCGCGGTGGATGCCGGCACTCTCACCTCGAAGCTGTCGTTCGCGCAACAGGCCCGGATTCAGGCCGTTTTCATTACACATCCGCACGCGGACCACATTCGCGACCTGCCCCATCTCATCCACAATCGCTTCGCGCAATCCACCGGTCCGCTGACGATTTTCGCGTCGCGTGAAGTCATGGAGCTGCTCTCGCGCGACGTCTTCAACGGCTGCGTGTGGCCCGACTTTTCCGAGATCATCGCGCCCGCCACCGGCAAACCGGCCGTGCAATATCGTGCGCTCGCGCCCGGCAAGCGGACAGTTTTCAACGACGTTGCGCTCACCGCCGTCGCGGTCGATCATCAGATTCCGGCGTCGGGCGTCCTCGTCGAGATGAACGGCCAGGCAATCGTGTTCACGGGCGACACCGGGCCTACGACCGAGATCTGGAAGCGCACGAACAAACTGCAGAACGTCGTCGCGGTGGTGACCGAAGCTTCGTTCCCGAACGATCAGCAGGCACTCGCCGACGAGACCGCGCACCTCACGCCGCACACGTTCGGCGAAGAGCTGAAAAAGATCACCGCCGACGCCCCTGTCTACGCCAGCCATCGCAAGATCCCGTTCGAACGCGACATCGAATCGCAGATCCGGAACCTGCGGGACCGGCGGGCCAGAGTGCTGCTCGAGAAGAACTACACGCTTTGACCGCGGGGAGTCTCAGAGTCGCAGAGTCTCAGAGAGGTTCTAGGCCACGGCAGCGAGATCGGACCTTCGACACCTCTGAGACTCTGAGACTCTGAGACTCTGAGACTCTGAGACTCTGCGACTCTGAGACTCAATTCACTCCCATCTCCGCGAACAGCGCGCGCGGATCGAACACCTTCCCATCCTTCACCACGGTCCCAACCCGCCGGATCGCCGACATATCCTCGAGCGGATTGCCGTCAACGATGATCAGGTCCGCGAGCTTGCCCACTTCGATGGTGCCGAGGTCTTTTTCGCGCTCGAGGATCTGCGCGGGGACGAGGGTGGCGATGCGGAGCACGTCCGCGTTGGGAATGCCGGCCTGCGCGTAGAGCTCGAGCTCGCGGTGCAGCGCGAAGCCGGGCAGCGCGTCCGTGCCGGCGACGATCGTCACGCCGTTGCGGTGCAGATGGCCGATGAACTCGAGTATTCGTTGGAAGGACGCGCGATAGCGCTCATCCATGCCTTCCGGGACCGGCAAACCGCCGGTCAGAAAGAAACGCCGCACCTGCGGTGGAAAGCGATCCGCGACCATCGCGTACGACGGTGAGATCGTGCCGGCGCGCGCGGTGAACATCGTCTCGAAGATCGTCACCGTTGGGTCGACCGCGATCTTCCGGTCCCGCAGTTTCTGCACGAACGCACGCACTTCCTCGGAATTGAAATCGAGCTCCGCGGCGCGCTTGCCCACTTCCGTGAATCGCGCCGGCGTGCGCGTGTCCGTCACGTCCGGCATGAAGTTCAGGAAGAGCATGTTCGCGTGCTGAATCTCATCGTAGCCCGCGTCGATTGCTTCCGTCGCGCGCATGCCCGCGGGGATGTGGCCGCTGACGCGCAGGCCGCGCTCGTGCGCGTACTTCGTCAGTGCGGGGACGAGCTCCGGCTTGATCGAGCTGTAGATCTTCAGTCCTTCGTAGTTGCGCGACACGAAAAAGTCGACGGCCTTGCGTGCCTCTTCTTCGTTGTCAGCGAGGATGTTCGTCGGTCCCTGGAACGGTCCGCGGCCGTCGACGAGACCGGCCAGCACGATGCGCGGGCCGATCGCGACGCCGGTGTCGATCTTCCGCTTCAGCTCGACGATCGAGTCGCTGTCGTTGCCGAGGTCGCGGGCGGAGGTGACGCCGGAGGCGAGGCTGAGCATCGCGTCGACGTCGCTGAGGTGCATGTGCATGTCCCACAGGCCGGGCAGCACGACCTTGCCCGCGGCGTCCATGATGTCGGCCGCGTTGCGCTCCTGCGGCTGGCCGATCGAGAAGATGCGGTTCCCTTCGATGTTGATCGTGGTCGGCGCCGACAACGTCCCGCTGCGCGGATCGAAGATGCGCGCGTTGAGGATCGACAGGCGCGACATGGTCGGCGTCTTCGTGTGCTTCGCCGCGAGTTGCGCGATGCGCTGGCCGGCGCGCGCATCCTGCGCATCGATGAGCGCCTTCGCGTCGGCCTCGTAGCCTTCGCGGATCGTCGACTGCCACGAACTGGCGGAGCCGAAGAGCTGCAGGTCGTCGTCGAGCCATACCTCGAAGGGCGAGAAGCCGAAGCCGCCCAGCTCGTACGCGGTGACGTGCATGCCGCGCAGGTTCTCTCGCCCACTTTGCGGATCGTCGCTTCGCCAGCCGGCAGAAGCTTCATGCGATTGCCGTTGCGCAGCAGTGCGCGTGCGATGACCGCGATCTCTTCCGGCGGTCCGTACATGCTCGAGTACAACGCGCCCGCGGGTGCTTCGCCCGACTCCGACGTGTTCTTCCACGTCGCGGTGCCGCTGTCGACGGTGAAGCGTTCTTCGATGGTGGTCTTGAAGTAGTCGTTGCCGGTCGTCTCCAGCGACACCGGCACGCCGTTCTCACCGAGACGAATGATCGTGCTCGTCTTCGGACCGCGGCCGCGATCGTTGTATTCGTAATCGACCTTGATCGCGTCGGCGTCCCTCGTCACGATCTGCGTCCCCGCTTTGTTCGTGCTCATCAGCACGCTGTAGCGCAACGGTTCGTCGGGCTTCGGTTGCGGAACGCCGTGCGCGCAGGAGATCGTCAGGAGCAGTGCAGCCGTCAGCGCTTTGTAGGACATGGCGCGTAATTCTAGAATGCGCGGCCAGATGGCGCGCCCGCCCGTCACCGCGATCATTCACACGCTCAACGAGATCGAGCACATCGAGGAGTGCATCCGCTCGGTGGAGTGGGCCGACGAGGTGTATCTCGTCGATTCGTTCTCGACCGACGGCACGGTGGAGCGCGCCCGCGAGAAGTTCCCCCGCATCCGTATCGAGCAGCGCGAATACCTCGGCGCCGCGTCGCAGAAGAACTACGCCATCGATCGCGCGTCGCACGACTGGATCTTCGTCATCGATGCCGACGAGCGCGTCACCCCGAAGCTGCGCGACGAGATGCTGCGCACGCTCGAGGGGCCGCTCGATCACTGGGCGTACTCCGTCGGGCGGCGCAACTTCATGATGGGGAAGGAAGTGAAGTACAGCGGTCTGCAGCGCGACCGCGTGACGCGCCTCTTTCACCGCGGGCACGCGCGCTATCCGAACAAGCGCGTGCACGCGGACCTGCTGGTCGACGGACCGACGTTCGATCTGCGCGAGAAGATGCTGCACTACTACATCCGCACGTTCGATCACATGATCGCGAAGATGACGCGTTACGCGAACTGGGGCGCCGCGCAGATGTACATCGACGGCAAGACCACCGGCCTGTGGGGCATCTTCGGCCACGCGTTCGGCAAGTTCGTGCGCGACTACATCTTCAATCTCGGATTTCTCGACGGTGCGCGCGGCATGATTTCCGTCGGCATGCACGTGTATTACACGTTCTGGAAGTACGCAAAGCTGTGGGAGTTTCGCCAGCTCCAGCGCCTCGGCAAGCCGGTGCCGCTTCCGTCACTCGACGAGGAAGAAGGACGCTGGGAGTTGCCGTGGAAGAAGACCGCCGAGTGAGAACCGACGAGAAGCCTCCCGTCGGTTGTCAGTCCGCCGCTTCGACCACCACGCGCATCCCGTCGAATCCGCGCACGCGCACGCGCGCTCCTTCCGGGATCGCGGTGTTCGCGATGGCGTTCCACAGCTCGCCGTGCACGAACACTTTTCCGTGACCGTCGACGGCGGTGCGCGCGATGCCGATCTCTCCGATCATCGCGTCGGCCCCGGTGACGACCGGATTTTTGTGCGCGCGTAACACGAGCGTCATCAGGAACACCGCGATGATGCCGATCGGGACGCTCACGACCAGAGCGGTCATGAGACTGACGCGCAGCTCCGGAATCGGTCCGTCGACCAGCAGCAGCGCGCCGAAGATCATGCACAGGACGCCGCCGGTGCCGAGGATGCCGTACGAGGTGAACTTGGCTTCGAGTGCGAAGAGCGCGAACGCGACCAGGATCAGCGCGAACGCCGCGAAACGCGTCGGCAACAGGTTCAGCGCGAACACCGCGAGCGTGATGGCGATCAGGCCGACCACGCCCGGCAGGATTGCGCCGGGATGATTGAATTCGGCCCACAGCGCGAGCATGCCCAGAGACATGAGGATGAAGGTGATGTTGGGATTCATGATCCACGAGAGCAGCTTCTGCTTGAGCGACATCTCATAGTCGACGAGCGGTTTGCCGGCCACGCGCAGCGTCGTCGTGGTGCCGTCGAAGCGCTTGACGGTCTTGCCGTCCGCCCATTGCACGAGTGCGGGCACGTTCGGCGCGACGACTTCGATCAGCTTGAGCGCGAGCGCCTCGTCTTCGGTGAACGACTTTGCTTCGCGCACGCCGCTCTCCGCGGCCTTGACGTTGCGTCCGCGCCGCTGCGCGAGACTGCGCATGAACGCGGCGGCGTCGTTCTGTACCTTCATCTTCATGACGTCATCGAGCTTCTCGCCGAGGAGCACCGGATGCGCCGCGCCGGTGTTGGTGCCGGGCGCCATGGCCGCGACGTCCGCGGCCTGCAGGATGAAAAATCCCGCCGACGCCGCGCGCGCTCCGCCCGGCCCGACCCATACGATCACCGGCACACGCGAGCGAATGATCTTCTCGACCATCCCGCGCATCGACGTCTCCAGCCCGCCCGGCGTCCGCAACTCGATGATGACCGCATCGGCCTGCGTCTTCGCCGCCTCCTCGAGCGCGCGCCCGACGAATTCGTCGGCGATGGGATGGATGACGTCATCGACGACGACGCGCAGCACCGCGGCGTGCATGGTTTGCGCGAGAACGATGAGCAGTGCGAGGAGGAGTGAGCGTTTCATGGGCAGTACCTCTCGGCACATTGTCGCGCGGAATGCGTGCTGCGCGCTCGCCGCTGAGCGATTATCGGCGCCGATTCCGGCGATTCAGCAGAACGATCTTTCCCAGCTGCGGCCGGCGCGCCGACGGATCACTTTCCTGCGGCCCCTCTTCCTGGGCAGCGCTGCGGCATATCGTCTGTTGGAGGACCAGCGCGTCGTCAGCGACTGCGGGATATCCAAGCTGCTGAGCGGCTGTCACGACACGCCTCATCGTGCGCAACAGCGACTCGATCTTCTTCTTTCGGCTCTTAGTCATGCACATATCGTCCACAATTTTTGAACAGCTTTTCCACAGCACAATAAGACGCGAAAAAACCTCACGAGCTGAGAAGCTCGTGAGGTTTCCGGGTACCTACCCGCCCGGCAGGTACTCCGGCTGCGGCTCGTAGTTGAAGAACTTGGTGATGTCGTTGCGGAAGACGAGCTTGAAGTCGCCGATGGGGCCGTTGCGCTGTTTCGCGATGATGATCTCCGCGATGCCCTTCTCCTCGGTCTCCTTGTTGTACACCTCGTCGCGATAGATGAAGGCGACCAGGTCCGCATCCTGTTCGATGGAGCCGGACTCGCGGAGGTCGGAGAGCTGCGGGCGATGGTCGCCTGTGCGTTGTTCGGAGCGGCGCGAGAGTTGCGAGAGCGACACCAGCGGGACGTGCAGCTCTTTCGCGATTGCCTTGAGGCTGCGCGAGATCTGCGAGACCTCCTGCTGCCGCGATTCGATCTTGCCTTTGATGGCCATGAGCTGGAGGTAGTCGACCATGATCATGTCCAGCCCCGCCTCCATCTTCAGGCGGCGCGCCTTCGCGCGCATCTCGAGCGGGTCCATGCCCGGCGTGTCGTCGATGTAGATCTTTCCTTTCGCGAGCCGGGCCGATGCTTCGATGAGCTCGCGCCAGTTGCGATCGGAGAGCATCCCGGAGCGGATCAGATGATTGGAAACGCCGGACTCCGACGAGAGGATGCGCAGGCCGATCTGCTCTTTGGACATCTCCAGCGAGAACACGCCGACCGAATAGAGCCGGTCGCCCGCGCGCGGTTGCCCATCGCGGCCGGGGAGGGCGATCGACTCGGCGATGTTCATCATGAAGCTGGTTTTCCCCATCGAGGGTCTCGCCGCGAGGATGATCAGATCGCCCGCCTGAAAGCCCGACGTCATCTCGTTGAAGCGGTCGTAGCCGGTGGGGAGGCCGGTGACGAGACGGCCCGCGTTCGAGTGGATCTGCTCAATTGCGGTCATGTTCGCGCGCGTGATGCGATCGAGCGAGGTGAAGCCTTTGTCGGTACTGCCTTCGGCGATCTCGTAAAGCGTTTTTTCGGCGATGTTGAGGACGTCGCCCGGCTCGCTCGGCGCATCGAGCGCGGCGCGCATGACGCTGTTGCCCATCACGATGAGACGCCGCAACATCGACTTCTCTTTGACGATGCGTGCGTAGCGTTCGACGTTGGCGACGTCGGGTACGACGTCCATCAGCGAGGCGATGTAGGCGATGCCGCCGACCTGATCGAGCTGTGCGTATTTGGCCAGCTCTTCCTTGAGGGTGAGTGCCTCGATCTCCTGGCTGTGCTCCGCCATGCGGCGCATCGTGGCGAAGATGGTGCGGTGCGCGTCGCGGAAGAAGTCTTCCGTGTCGATCGTGCCGATGATGCGGTAGAAGGCGTGGTTGTTGATCAGGATGGCGCCGAGGACGGCACGTTCGGCGTCGGGGCTCTGCGGCATTTGCCGGTCGAGGGAAATGTCGAGTTGGGCGACGCTCATTGGACGAACCCGCGCATTCTACGGACGGTGGATTGGCCGGACCCCGAACCCCACAGCCCGTCCGCTGGTTTTCCTCAACCCAATCTCCGCCCCGCTCTGCGTCGCGTAGTGCTACGCACAGCTTTTCCACACCCTGCTGAAAACCGCACGAAACGCTTGACAGAGAAAGTCTACCGGAATGGCTATTTCGGACGACCTGTTGGGCAGCACGCGGCGACCTCACGCGCGGAACTTTCGCGCGGGGCATGCGTCTCATCAGGCGGTTTACACGGAGGACGTTCATGAAGCGTTGTGTCATCACTCTTGCGCTTGCGGCCGCTTCGGCGCTGCCGCTGCTCGCGCAGCAGAACGCGGCTTCGGCCGCGCCCGCCGCGGCGGATGCCGTTCCGAAGAATGTCGTCGCCGTCATCAACGGCGAGCACATCACGACCGAGCAGCTCGAGCGGATGTGGAACCGCATGGGCGCGAAGATGCGCGCGCAGTACGAGAAGGCCGGCAACGGCAAGCTTCGCTTCCTCGAGAACTATGTCGGCAAGCGGCTCCTGCTGCAGCTCGCGGCGGAGTCCGAGTTCGATAAGTCGCCCGACGTCCAGGCCGAGCTCGAAGCGGCGAGGGAATCGGCGCTGTTCGATCTTTACGTACGCGAGGTCGTGGCGGGACAGATCGTGACCGAAGCGGCGATGCGGCAGTTCTATGACTCGCATCCGACCGAGTTCGTGCATCCGGAAGCAGCCAAGGTCCGCATCATCTCGATCAGCACGGAGAAGCATTCGCCGTCCGCCGCGCGCACGCGGATCGGCGATCTGATGAAGGAGCTCTATGGCGTTCGTGCCGGGTCCGGCAACGACGCGCAGGCGATCAGCGCAGCGTTCGCTGCGGCCGCGCAGAAGAACTCGGATCATCCTTCCGCTGCCGCCGGCGGCGATCTGGGGTGGATCGGCCGCGACGGCATCGAGCCGAAGCTCAGCAACGCGATCTTCAACATGACGCCGGGAGCAATCAGCGGCATCCTCGAGACCGAGAAGGCGTTGAACCTCGTGCTGATCGAGGATCGCCAGGAAGCGACTACGGAACGATATGAGGCCGCGCGCCCCGGAATCCGCGAGTACCTCGTCGCACAGAACACACAGAAGGTGGTCGAGGCGTTGAACCGTGCGACGCGCGAACTGCGTGCGTCGAGCAAGGTCACGCTGCATCCGGAAAACGTACAGTAGGGGCGCGCGTTAGCGCGCCCCTATGAACGTTCGTTACGGCGCGGGTTTGACGTCGATCATAGGGTCGTTGTCGACCCCGTTCGCGCTGATCGTGTATTTGTAACGGCGCTCGCTATTGAAGCTGCCCGTCTTGCATGTGTACTCCGATCCGTGGGAGTAATTGAGATCGGTGTAGCCGTCGACCGTGATGCGGAAATCGAAATCGGCTGTCCAGCGAAGCTTCTGATCGTTCTTCCTGACATCAACGGGATCCTGATCGGGAACGGGAATCCCGTCCTGCATGGTGATGCGCACAACTTTATCGGGCTGTTCTGCGGGCATGGCGAAGCTCCTCCTCGTTTTTGGATCGACACGCGCCACCTCGCGCGTCGAACGGCTCAATTGTTGGGTTGGTCGGACCGCGACCGCTGAATGATGGCCGCCAGCGTACCGCTTTTGCGCAGGTTCGCAAACTCCGGATCGCGCAGGACGTCCTCGGCGGTATACCCGAGGCGCAACGCCTGCTGAAGGCGCGCCGCAGTTTCTTCGCTCGATCCTCCGAGGTTGGAGATGACGGCCGCTTCATAGATGAGCTCTGCGTTCTGCGGCTCGAGTTCGAGAGCGCGGAGGATCGCTTCGCGCGCCTCGCTCACTCTTCCGAGTTTTGCGAGCGACGCGGCCTTGGAAGCGTGTGCATAAACCTCAGAGGCGTTAACGCGGATGACACCTTCGCTGAGGGTGACCGCGCGCTCGTAGGCACGACTCGCCTTGTTATTTTGGCCATGCATCCAGCGGTACGAATCACCGAGATTCCGCCAATACAGAAAATCGTGCGGCGTCAGCTCAACCGCTTTCTCGAATGCCGCAGCGGCCTCACCATAGCGTCCAAGAAAGTAATAGCAGGTACCGAGATTCGAATAGCCCTGGCCCGACGGCGCTTTGCGGATGGAGTCGGAAAATACGCGGACCGCTTCGTCATAGCGACCGAGGCGCTGATACATCGCGCCGAGATTGTTATAGCCACGCTGATTATCAGGCACCAACGAAACGACCTTTTCGAACATCGGAATGGCATCCGTGATCCGGCCTTGGGCGTAATAAAAAAATCCGAGCTTGTTGTAGCCGCCCCAGAAATTCGGCTGTAATGCAATGGCGCGTTTGTATTCGACTTCCGCGCTTGCTGGGTCGCCGGCCCCTTTATAGGTCTCAGCGAGCCCAAGCACGGCTTCTGCGTTATTCGGCTGTTGCGAAAGCACACGCACGAACGCGGCGACCGCTTCTTGGTGTCGCCCGGTCTGCCGGCGCAATTCGCCGAGGGTGATGTTTACGTCGATACTCTGCGGATCGGCGGCGAGCGCACGTTCGGCGGCTTGGCCCGCAGTTGCCGCAAGCTGCGGCTGGCGCGTCGTCTGGAACTTGTACAGATACGCGCGCGCCAGCGCCGCCTGCACGCTCGGCGACGGCCCGAGCTCTTCGAGGATATCGATCGCGCTGTTGAGCGACTCTTCTTTGTCGTACCGGCGCAGATGGCCGAGGGCTTCGAGGTACCGGCGTTGCGAGACGGCCGGGTCGAGCGCGATGCGCACGGTGGTTTCGCCGAGGTCGAGGTTGCGCGCGACGCTGTCGGCGACGTCGTCCTGCACGCCGAACAGGTTGGACACGCTTCCTTCGATGAGATCGCGCCATTCGCGTTTCGTCGCGGCGTCGACAATCGTGTACGTGACGCGGATGCGCTGGCCGTCGCGCATCATCGAGCCCGTGAGGACGAGGTTCGCCCCGAGCTCGCGAGCGCTCGCCAGCGGCTCCGCTTTTTCGGCGTCGGGCGTTTGCGGCCGCATCACCTGCACGGCCGGGTAATGTGCGAGCCGCGCCGTGAGCGTCTCCGCGAATCCGTCGACGACGAGCTGTCCTGTCGCATCGCCGGTCAGATCCTTGAAGCGCAGCACCGCGAGGTATTTCTTCGCGGCGGCAGGAGTGGGAGCCGCGGCGGACGTAGCGGCCGGAGCCTCCGCGCGCCGGCGCGAGATCATGACCGACCCCGTGACGAGCACCGCGATCAGGACCGCGGCCACGATCGCGATCATCGACTGCCTCGGCGCGATGAGCGGTTGCGACTTGTGGAAGCCGCTCTCCTCCGCCGCGACGCGATCGCGCAGCAAGCGAATCTCGCGCGCGAGATCGCGCGACGAGGAGTAGCGATCGTCCGCCGATTTCGAAAGCAGCCGGCGAATCAAGTCCGACAGTTGCACCGGCGCGCGTGCGTTCGTGCGCGTGACCGGCGGCGGATCGCGATGGAGGATCGCGGACAGCGTGTCGACCGCGGTCTCGCCTTCGAACGCGGGCTTGCCGGTGATCAACTCGAACAGAATCGCGCCGAACGCAAACTGGTCGGAGCGAAAGTCGAGGCGCCTGCCAGCGGCCTGCTCGGGCGACATATAGCCGACGGTGCCGAGGATCATGCCCGGGGTGGTGCCCGGCACTTCGAGTTGCAGCGTGTGATCGCCGGCATCCGCGGCGGGCGCGATCACTTTCGCGAGACCGAAGTCGAGGATCTTCGCGAAGCCGTCGCGCGTGAGCATGATGTTCTCGGGCTTCAGATCACGATGCACGATGCCGCGCTCGTGCGCGGCGGCCAGGCCATCCGCGATCTGCGCGCCGATGTCGAGCACCTTGCTCACCGCGACCGGCCCTTCCTGGATCATCGAGCGCAGATCGTGGCCCTCGATGTACTCCATCACGATGTACGGCGTGCCTTCTTCGGCGCCCACTTCGTGAATGGTCACGATGTTGGGATGGTTGAGCGCGGACGCGGAGCGCGCCTCCTGCGTGAAGCGCGTGAGGGTGTCGCGCTCGGCCGCCATGCGCGTGGGCAGAAGCTTGATGGCGACCTTGCGTCCGAGCTTCGGATCGCGCGCGACGTAGACCTCGCCCATGCCGCCGGAGCCGATGGGACCGAGGATCTTGTAGTGGCCGAGGGTCTCGCGAACCGTCATTGAATGAGTGACCGGTGGCACTATAATTCGCCTCGCTTCCCGGGTCTCCGTTCATGAGCAGATTGGCGCGCTTGTCCGCGGCGTTCGCCTTGCTGTTTTGCGGAGCGTACGCGCTCGGAGGGGAAAGCTACGTCGCGCTGGTGCCGTGGCGCGTGGTCGAGCCGGACGCCGAAGTCGACGCGCCGCTTGCCCTCTACTGGATCCCCGCCTCGGCCGATGAGCTCCGCCGCTCCGCCATGCTCACGTCGGACGATCTGACGCTGTTCTCGTCGCAATGTGTGGCCATGCGGGTCGTGCGATTGAATGACATCGATCGCATCGCCGAATTCAGCGCGGACGCGGAGCTGCCGGTGGCGGTGTTGACGAATCGCGCCGGCGAGATCGTCGGACGGGTCGACAGCGAGTACGGAGTGTTGTCCGTAGCGGAGGTGGAAGATCTCGTACGCGACGAGCTCGGACGCCGCGCAGCGGAGCAGGACGCGGTGCTCGATCGCGCGCGCGAGCGCGCCGAGGCGGATGACGTCGACGGAGCGGTGGCGCTGTATCGGTCGGTGTGGGAAGAGCGGTGCGTGTGTCCGCGTCAGGCACGGGACGCGAAGAAGGCGCTGCGGAAGTTGGGGCGGCGGTGATCGCTTCGGGCGACTGGAGTCTCAGAGTCTCAGAGTCACAGAGGGTTTTCGGCCACGCCAACGCGACAGGACCGATCGACCCTCTGAGACTCTGAGACTCTGAGACCCTCAACTCCTCCGTCTACGCGGTTTGCAACATCCGCACGGCCAGTTTCCACTGGCGGCGCGAGCGGCGCACGTGGCGTCGCGCGATCTTGCGCGTCGCGCGCCACGGCGTTCCCTGCGCGCGCTCTTCGACAGCACGGCGCCACAGCGCGATGGCTTTCTCGAGATGCGCGGTGGCCACTTTCAAGCGGCGACGCGCTTCATCGGCGAGCGTCGGCGGCGCCACGGCCATCTTCGGCTCGACCACGCGCAGCGCGGCGCGCATGCGTGCCTGCTCGATCTGCGGCAGCGGCGTGGTGAGGAGGTTCCTGGCCATGCCGGACATCTTCAGCGCGCCGATCCACCACTTCGCCGGATCCCACTGATACCAGCGGATGCCGTTGCGGAAGTCGGCCGGGAAACGGTGATGGAACGAGTGGTAGCCCTCGCCAAGCGTGAGCAGCGCGACGAGCCAGTTGTCGCGCGCGGAGACTTCCGAGTTGAACAGCGGCTTGCCGAGCTGGTGCGCGAGCGAGTTCACGAAGAACGTGGTGTGGTGAATGACCGCGAGGCGCAGGAAGCCGCCCCACAACAGGCCCGCGAGCGGGTTGCCGAACGCGGCGCCGATCAGCGTCGGCAGACCGAAGCCGCCGACGATCAGGATCACCTTGTGCCACTTGTGCTGCCACATCACTACAGGGTTGGCGAGCAGATCCGGCGAGTTCGAGAACGTCTCATCGCGCTCATCGTTCCTGTAGAAGATCCAGAGGATGTGCGCCCACCAGAACCCGCGCTTGATGTTGTACGGATCCCAGTCCTTGTCGACGTACTTGTGATGGACGCGATGGCTCGACGACCACCAGAGGATCGAGTTCTGCGCAGCCATGGCGCCGAAGATCGCGTAGAAGTACTGAACCGGGCGCGACGCTTCGTAGCTCTTGTGCGAGAAGAACCGGTGGTATCCGGCGCAGATCGAAATGCCGACGGCCAGATACATGCCGATCGTCAGCAGCGGCATCCAGAGGGAGAAACCCGCGTACCAGGTGTACGCGGCGGTCCCGGCAATACCGATCACCGGGGTCAGTGTGAGGAAAAGGATGTTCACCCAATCTTTTTGCTGCTGCTTGCTTTCGATGCGACACCTCCAAGGAGCTCGAAACGCGTAGTATGCACTTCCGAGGTTCGACTGAGAACGTTTCTGCTCGCTGCGGTATTCACGGCGGCTTCGGTATTTGCGTCGGTACCGACCGACCACGCGAACGCCCGCCGCTGGATGGCCGAGGCACAGCAAACCTCGAACCCGGTGCGGTTGGTGACGCTGGCGATCCGGATTCGCGAAGCGCTCGAGTCCGCTCGGAGACGCGAGCCCGAGAACGTCGAAGTGCGCCTCGATCTGGTGCGTTTCTACACCATCACGCCGCGCATCGCAGGTGGTGGCGTCGACCACGCCCGCGCCGAAGCCGCCGAGATCGCGAAGCGCGACGTCCCCCTCGGCCACTTCGCGCGCGGCTACATCGAATATCGCGAGAAGAATTACGGCATCGCGCGCACGGAACTGCGCGAGGCGATCCGCATCGGCAACACATCGACGCGTGCGCTCGCGACGAGGTGGCTGGGATGGCTGTCGCAGGAGTCGCAGCAGTGGGATGACGCGTTTGCGGCATTCGAGGAGCTGCGCGATCAGTATGAGATCGGACGGACGGCGGTGTTCTGCGGATGCGAGGTGCAGCGCGGAAAGACGGCACTGCGCGATTACTTGAGGACGAAGCCGCGAGACGCCGAGGCGAAAAAGCTGTTGCAGAAGCTGGAACGCCGGCGTCCCGCCGGCTGAGCACGCGGCGTCCCGCCGCGGGTGGGGGACGGCGCCGGGACGGCACCCGCTCAGCCGGCGGGGACGCCGGCGTTCCGCATCGGCAGGTCGACGCCGCGTTCCTTTGCCACGGTGATCGCTTCCTCGTAGCCCGCATCCGCGTGGCGCATCACGCCCGTTCCCGGATCGGCGGTGAGCACGCGTTGCAGTCGCGCGGCCGCTTCGTCGGTGCCGTCCGCGACGACCACCATTCCCGCGTGCAGCGAGTAGCCGATCCCAACGCCGCCGCCGTGATGCACCGAGACCCATGTCGCGCCGCACGAGGTGTTCAGCAGCGCGTTCAGGATCGGCCAGTCTGCGATCGCATCGGAGCCATCTTTCATCGACTCCGTCTCGCGGTTCGGCGATGCCACCGAGCCGGCGTCGAGGTGATCGCGGCCGATGACGATCGGCGCCGACACTTTTCCTTCCGCGACGAGCCTGTTGAACAGCGCGCCCGCTTTTTCGCGCTCGCCGTAGCCGAGCCAGCAGATGCGCGCGGGCAGTCCCTGAAACTCGACACGCTTCTGCGCCATGCGAATCCAGCGATGCAGCGCCGCGTCATGTGGGAAGAGCTCGAGAATCGCTTCGTCCGTGACGAACAGATCGTTCGGATCGCCCGACAGTGCCGCCCAGCGGAACGGCCCTTTGCCTTCGCAGAACAGCGGCCGGATGAACAGCGGGACGAAGCCGTGCACGTCGAACGCGTTCGTGACACCTGCCTTGAGCGCGTGGCCCCGGAGGTTGTTGCCGTAGTCGAACGTGATCGCGCCGCGGTTCTGCAGCTCGATCATCGCGCGCATGTGACGGGCCATCGTGTCGAACGAGAGATCGACGTACATCTCGGGACTCGATTCGCGCAAGGCCAGCGCGGCGTCGTACGACATGCCTGCTGGCACATAGCCGTTGAGCTCATCGTGCGCGGAGGTCTGATCGGTGAGCACGTCGGGCACGATGCCGCGCCCGATCAGCGCTTCGAGCAACTCGACTGCATTCGCGACGACACCGATCGAGATGGCTTCGCCGTTGTCGCGCGCGAGGAGCGCACGCGCGATGGCCGCGTCGAGCGACCGAGCCACTTCATCGAGATAGCGTTTCTCGATGCGGCGCTCGATGCGCGTCGGATCGACTTCGGCGACGAGCGCCGTCGCCTCGTTCATCGTCGCGGCGAGAGGCTGCGCGCCGCCCATGCCGCCCAACCCGGCCGTCACGACCAGCTTGCCCTTGAGCGAGTCGCCGAAATGTTTCTTCGCGACGGCCGCGAAGCACTCGTACGTACCCTGCAGAATGCCCTGCGTGCCGATGTAGATCCACGACCCGGCGGTCATCTGTCCGTACATCGTGAGGCCGAGCGCGTCGAGGCGGCGGAACTCGTCCCACGTGGCCCATTTCGGGACGAGGTTCGAGTTGGCGATGAGCACGCGCGGCGCGTTCTCATGCGTGCGAAACACGCCCACCGGCTTGCCCGATTGCACGAGCAGCGTCTCGTCATTTTTCAGGCGTTTCAACGTGGCAACGATGGCGTCATAGCACTCCCAGTTCCGGGCCGCCTTTCCGATCCCCCCATACACGATGAGCTCCTCGGGATGCTCCGCAACTTCCGGATCGAGGTTGTTCATCAGCATCCGCAGCGCGGCTTCCTGTTGCCAGCCGAGGCAGCTTGGCTGCGTTCCCTTTGGGGCGCGGATGGTTCTTGCGGCGGGTGTGGTGGTGGTCATGAGTGGGGATTCTATTGCGACTCCGATAACATCGCGCTTGTGTCGAACCTCCGAGCCCGCGCAGCCGAAGTCAACAAACGCCTGGCAAAGAAATACCCCGACGCGAAGTGCTCGCTCGATTTCACGAACCCGTTCGAGCTGCTCATCGCCACGATCCTCGCGGCGCAGTCGACGGATGCGCGCGTGAACATCGTCACCAAGTCGCTCTTTCGCAAGTATCCGGATCCCGCCGCGTTCGCGCGCGCGTCGCAGGTGGAGATGGAGACGGACGTCAAGCAGACCGGCTTCTTTCGCAACAAGGCAAAGGCGGTCATCGCATGCAGTCAGGCCATCATGGAAAAACATGGCGGCGAAGTGCCGCGCACGATGGACGAGCTGGTCGCGCTCCCCGGCGTCGGACGCAAGACCGCCAACGTGGTCCTCGGCAACGCGTTTCAGACGCCGGTCGGCGTCGTCGTCGACACGCACATGACGCGCGTCGCGGGACGCCTCGGTCTCACGCAAAACGTCGACGCGGTGAAGATCGAAGAAGACGTCACGCCGCTGCTGCCGAAGTCAGAGCTGACCGCATTTGCGCATCGGATCATCTACCACGGCCGCGAGACCTGCGTCGCGCGCAAGCCGCTATGTCCGGAGTGCGTGCTGAACGACATCTGCCCGAGCGCTGACGCAATCAGGGAAGATCCCGCGTCCCCGCCTTCGTCCACGGGCCGCATCGCGCGATCCGCCACGCCGTCTTCGCCCCGCCCTTCGCGAACCCGTACTTCCGGATCGCCTCGCGGCCGTACGCGGAGCACGTAGGCTTGAAGCGGCACGTGACGCGCCCGCGCAGCCGCGGCGAAACGTGTGCGCGGTATTCATCGATGACGAAGATCGCGCCGCGCGCGGCCAGGCCGTGTCCGCGCGGCATGGTGAAGTCGTGGAGCGCGATCACGAGCACGATCAGCACAGCGACGAATGAATAGTGGCGGAGACGCATGCGCTTCATGACGCGGACCCCTCATCCGCCTTCGACACCCTTAGTCGCGGCACTCGGTAGCCTTCTCCCCTCCGAGAGGGGAAAAGGTGGCCGAAGGCCGATCGAGGGGTGCGCGTTCACCGCTCTGCGGCTTTTGCTTCGTCCCACAGCCGATCCATCTCCTCGAGCTCGAGCTGATCGAGATTCTGCTCGCGCGCGCGTACCTTCGTCTCCATCGCCTCGAAGCGCCGCATGAACTTGCGGTTCGTCGACTGCAAAGCTTCTTCCGGATTCACGTTTACCTTGCGCGCGATGTTCGCGATCGTGAAGAGCAGATCGCCGATCTCTTCATGAATGTGCTCCGCGTCGTTCGACGCGACAGCCTCGCGCAGTTCGGCGATCTCTTCATCGAGCTTGTCGAACACATCTTCGGTGCGCCGCCAGTCGAATCCGACTCGCGCCGCCTTTTCCGTCAAACGCGAGGCCTTGAGCAGCGCCGGCATCGCCTGCGGCACGCCGGATAAAACGCTCTTGTTCTCCGCCTTCCGTTCGTCCTGCTTGAGTTTCTCCCAGTTGACCAGCACTTCCTCCGCGTCGTTGGCGACGACGTCGCCGAACACGTGCGGGTGGCGCCGCACCAGCTTGTCGTGAATCGCGGTGATGGAGTCGTAGATGTCGAACGAGCCTTCCTCGCGCGTCATCTCCGCGATGAACACCGCCTGCAGCAGCAAATCCCCCAGCTCCTCGGCCAGCGCCGCGCGATCGTCACGATCGATGGCGTCCACGACTTCGTACGACTCTTCGATCACGTAGGCCTTGAGGTCGGGGAGGGTCTGTTTGCGATCCCACGGACAGCCGCCCGGCCCGCGCAGCCGCGTCATGAGGCGGACTAGATCGTCGAAGGTTCGTTTCATGGTCACGATTCTAATTTGGAGTGCCGCACTCCAAATGAAACGGTGAGCGGCGTCACGCGCACTATCTCTCCGTGAACGTAATCTCCGAAACCGTGCCGCGCCTCGTATGGATGGTCCTGAATGACGGTCGCTCCGTCGTCGCCGGTTGCGGCTCGACGACGCGCGAGCGGTTCGAGCTCGCGCTCGCGGAGCCGGGACACACGCTGACCTTCACGTCGGACGATCGCGTCGACGTCCTGCAGTCGAGTGCGGTTCGCGACTTCGTCTTCTTCGACGCGCGCTCGAGTGTGCCAGCGGCGAGCTCGATCTACCGCCTCGTGCACGTGTGATCGGCAGGAGTGCGTTAGCATGGGCGTGCGAACGTCCATGCTCAATCAGGTGCTCATCGTTGGCGGCGCAACGGCAACGCGCACGCCCGCCGAGGTGGTCCGCTCTCTGCGTTTCGTGCCGGTGGTTGCGTCATCGGCGGACGAAGCCGTCGAGCTGCTCGACCGCGAACGGTTTCGCCTGATCGCGGTCAGCGGCCGATCCGAGTGGCAGCGTCTGCGTGAAGCCGCGGAAAGCAGCCAGCCGGCGACGCGTGTGCTGCAACTGCCGGAGCTCGACGCCGACGACACGGCCGTGCGCCGCATGATGGTGCGATTTCTTGCCCCGGCATCGTCCGATCGCGCGCGCTTCACGCACGAAGAGCGCTATCGCTTTCTCTCGTCGATCCTCGAGTCATTCACCGGCACGCTCGAGTTGCGTGAGGTGTTGCGGCGCATCGTGGCCGTGACGCGCGAAGAGTTCGGTGCCGACCGCGCGTGGCTGCTGCATCCCGTTCACGAAGACGCGCAGCACGCAAAGCTCGCCTTCAGTGTGGCCGCGCCGGAGGACGAGGAGGCGGCGGCGAGTGTGGTCAAGGACAAGGGCCCGTTGCCGCTCGCGCGCTCGAAGGGCCTCATCCGCCGCGCGATGAACGATTCGCGCCCGATCGTGGTGATGGAAGGCGACGCGGACCTCGATCCCGAGCTCGCGTCGCGCTTCTGTCTGAAGTCCGCGATGATCCAGGTCCTGCGTCCGCGCGAGGAAGAGCCGTGGGCGTTCGGACTCCATCAATGTGAATCGGCGCGCGACTGGACGGAAGAGGAGATCTCGCTGTTCACCGAGATCGGCCGCTACGCGACCGTCGCGCTCAACAACACGCTGCTGCACGACCGTGCGGTGCGCGAGATGGCCAAGGTCACCGCGATCCTCGATCAGATTCCGGAGTCGGCGGCGATCTATGACGCGAACGGAAAACTGGAGCGGATGAACGCGGCCGCGCAACGCGAGCCAGCGGTGTTGTTTACCCCCGATCCCGACGGCCGCCTGCGCAGCCATCAGCATCGCTATGTCGATGGCAGTCCGCTGGCGACTGAAGAGCTGCCGTCGATGCGCGCCATTCATGGCGAGACCGTGAAGTCCGATTACCTCGTGCGCGACTCGCGGACGGGCGACGATCGGGTCGTCAATCTCAAGGCCGCGCCAATTCGCGATGACAGCGATCGCATCATCGGCAGCGTCGTGCTTTCGCGCGACGTGACCGAGGAGCGGCAGAGCGCGGAGCGCGAATCGTGGCGCCGTCGCCGCGCCGAATGTCTCGCCAACCTCGGCCTCGAGATGGTGGCAATGGCGCCGAGCTTCGACAACCTAGACGATCCAGCCGCGCGCATCGCCGCTGCCGTTGCGGGCACTGTGCGCATCTACCTTTATCACTCCGTGACCGGCTCGCTGGAGCTCGTCGGCTACGGCACCGTCGATCAGGAGCGCGCGCACTTCCGCGAATACTTTGCGCGGCACCCGTACCGCACCGGCGAAGGTTTGCCCGGCACCGTATTTCAGATCGGCCGGCCGCTTTTGTTTTACGAAGTTCGCGGCGATGCGCTGCTCGATTTTTCGCGCGATCAAGAGGAGCGCGACATCAAGGCCGCGCTCGACGAGCAGAGCCTGATCGCGTATCCGATCGAGTCGTACGGTGAGCGCATCGGCGCGGTCATCATTTCGCAGTCCGACCCGCGCCGGAACTTCGACGCGGAGGATCTCGAGTTCGCGCGCTCCGTGTCGGAACGCGTCGGCGCGGCGAGCCACATCCATCGTCTGACCACGATCGCGCAGGACGGACATCGCGCCGCCGAGGAGTTGGCGCGCAGTGAGGTCGATGCGCGTGTGCGCTTCGAGGGCGTGCTCGAGTCCGCGCCGATCGGGATCGCCGTGATCTCCGCGGACGAGCTGCGCTTCGAGCTCGCCAATGCGCGCTTCTTCGATTACGCGTCGCAGTTCGGCCGCATCTCGCTCGACACCAAACTCATCGGCTTGCGCGCCGCGGAGGTGCTGCCGGAGGTCGAGCGGATCCTGAAACAGGTCGCGGAGTCGGGCGAGCCGCGCATCGACGAAGAGCTGCGGCTGGGCGACCGCTACATCAACCGCATCATTTCCGCCGCGCGCGGACGTTTCTCCGGCATCACGCAAAGCCTGACGGTGCTCGTGCAGGATGTGACCGATCAGGTGCGCGCGCGCCGCGAGATCGAGAACCTCGCCAACATGATGGCCGAGCGCTCCGCGCGCCTCGACTCGATCCTCGGATCGATGACGGACGGCCTCTGGGTTTACGACGCGGACGGCCAGGTCGTCGACGTGAATCAGGCCGCGCTGAACATGTTCGGCCTGGCGTCGCGCGCCGAGGCGATCGAGCACGGTACGTTCGAGAAGTTCCATCTGCGCGATGCCGAAGGGCGGGCCGTGCCGATGAATGACATGCCGTATGCGCGCGCGCTGTCGGGACAGACTGTCCCTGACTATCTCGCGGTCGGACGGCATCTCATCAGCGGCCGCGATCTCGACTTGTCGATCGCCGTCGCGCCGATCGAAAGCCGCGGCATCGTCGGCGCGGTGCTGGTCATCCGCGACATCACCGCGCTGCAGGAGCTCGATCGCAAGAAAGACGAGTTCCTCTCGGTCGCCTCGCACGAGCTGCGCACGCCGCTCACGACGATCAAGGGCTACACGCAGCTTCTCGCGCAGACCGTGAACGACCTCGGCCCCGACGAGCGCGCGACGTACATCAACGCCGTGCTCGGCGAGATCGAGCGGATGATGGGGTTGATCTCGGAACTGCTCGACGTCTCACGCATCGAGACGAACCGCCTGCAGATCCATCCGCAGCCGATTCGCTGGCTGCAGTTCATCGAGGGACGCATCTCTGCCTTCCGCGTGCAGCATCCAATGCGCATGATGCGCTTCGACGTGAGCGCGCCCGAATCGTCGGTGGTGGCCGATCCCGATCGCATGCGCCAGGTCGTCGACAACCTGCTGTCGAACGCGCTGAAGTATTCGCCGGAAGGCAGCGACATCGACGTGCGCGTGGCGAAGGAAGACGGCTTCGTGGCGACCTCGGTGACCGATCACGGCATCGGCATTCCGAAAGACGAGATCCCGCAACTGTTCGAGCGCTTCCACCGCGCGCGCAACGTCTCCAGCCGCTACTACGGCGGCCTCGGTCTCGGTCTCTACATCGCCCGCGCGATCGTGGAAGCGCACGGCGGCGTGATCACGGTCGAGAGCGAAGAAGGCTCCGGCTCGACGTTTACGATGCGCCTGCCGCTCACGGAAACGACGCAGGGGTAACGAGGCGGTTCCTCGGGTTCCTCGGGTCCCTCGGAGTTCCTCGGGGAGTAGCGGTCCCCTCGGAAGAACCCGAGGAACCCGAGGAACCCGAGGAACTCCCAGGGACCGCTTCTTCACACCGACTTCACCTCACCACCCATCCCCCTTTGCTTCGCGTCCCTACACTCCGCGCTAAGGAGACGGGTCTCATGCATTGGAAGTCACTCACGGTTTGCCTTGCGCTCGCGATGTGCGCGGCCGCGTTTGCGGATGACGCGAAGATCACCACGGAAGCGATCGAGCAGGCCGCGGCCGAGACAGTGGAACAGACGCCGCCACCTCAGCAACCGGAGCCGGGCTCGGACGAGATCCTGCCCGGAACGCCGACCACACCGCCGACGACCGAAGAACTGGCCGGAAAGCTGGAGAGCTTCGGCGAAGCGTTCACCGAGATGCGCAACTCGCTCGAGAACCTCAACCGCATGCGCTTCAGCGGCTATCTGCAGGCGCAGTACCTCAACGACGAGCGCTCGGTAAACGAGTTGACCAGCCCCACCGCGACGGGCAATCTCGATCAGTTTTCGGTTCGCCGCGCGCGCCTGAAGTTCACCTATCAATTCAATCCGACGTCGCGCTTCGTGCTCCAGCCGGACATCACCAGCTCCGGTGTCACGCTCAAGGATGGCTACGTCGAATTTACGGAGCCATGGACGTCGTGGAAGCACACCCTCACCGCCGGACAGTTCAACTGGCCGTTCGGCTTCGAGATCATGTACTCCTCGAGCGCGCGCGAAGTGCCCGAGCGCTCGCGCGTGGTGCGCACGCTCTTCCCCGGTGAGCGCGATCGCGGCGTGATGCTCTCCGGACTCGGCCTCGGCGATCGCCTCAGCTACCGCGTCGCGATCGTGAACGGTACCGGGACGGGACAATCGTTCGACTTCAACAAGCGCAAAGACCTGGTCGGCCGCGTCGGGTACAGCTTCGGCGTCGTCGACGTCGGCGGGTCGGTCTATCGCGGATCCGATCTCGTGACGGTGGCGGGGAACACGCGCGGCATCGAGTTCGACAAGGAGCGCCAGGGCGTCGACCTCCAGTGGATCACGCCAATCCCCGGCCTCGGGCTGCGCGGCGAATACGTTACCGGCAAACAGGCGCCCGCATCGGGAACGACGCGCACGCAGTCGCAGGACGTGGAGGGCTGGTACTTCTACGCCATTCAGAACTTCGGCACCAAACACCAGCTCGTGGTACGCGCCGATGAATACGACCCCGACACCGACGTGGACGGCAATGCCGTGCGCACGCTCAATCCCACCTACATCTTTCACTGGGATGCGAACAGCAAGGTGATGGCGTCCTACGAGTTCATCGACACGCAGAGAAACGATCCGGACGACAACGTCTTCACGCTGCGCTACCAGTACTCGTTTTAAACGAGATCCGACCGACGAAAAGAACCCTGACCGCAATTCTCACTTCAAGGATCACGCGCTTCTCGGAAAGGATTTTTCTCCGCGCGCGCAGACGCTGTAGGGAACGGCTGCGGTGGCGAACGACGCGAACGGCATCGCGGCGGTCAAGAAAGATGACAAGAGCCCGAAGTCGTTCATCGACTGGGCGACGGGTCCGGAAGGACAGAGCATCGTCAGCTCCGTCGGCTATTTCCCAATCAGGCAACGTGAAGAGGAAGTAACGCGAGCACGCGTCGTGCAGAATGCAGGGCGCGATGCTCCAGATGTCCGCGCGGCGACGCCGCTTCGTTACGGCCGGCGTCATGACCGGCATGCTGCTCGCCGCGCTGGAGGGCACGGTCGTCGGTACGGCAATGCCGACGATCGTGGCCGCCCTCGGCGGTCTCGCTCATTACAGTTGGGTCTTCTCCGCGTACCTGCTCACGTCGACCGTGACCGTGCCGGTATGGGGAAAACTGTCCGACCTCTTCGGCCGCCGGCGCCTCTTTCAGATCGGCGTAGCCGTGTTCCTGGTCGGCTCGGCGGCGTGCGGTTTCGCGCAGACGATGACGCAACTGATCGTCTGGCGCGCGGTGCAAGGCATCGGTGCCGGCGCGCTGGTACCGCTGGCGATGACGATCATCGGCGACATCTTCACGCTCGAAGAGCGCGCGCGCATGCAGGGACTCTTCAGCGGCGTGTGGGGCGTGTCGAGCGTGTTCGGTCCGCTCGTGGGCGGCTTCATCACCGATCAGCTTTCGTGGCGCTGGGTGTTCCTGATCAACCTGCCGGTCGGGATCGCCGCCGCGGCCATCATCGGCTTCGGTCTCATCGAGCCGAAACGCGTCGAGCGCCCCGTCATCGATTACCTCGGCGCCGCCGTGCTCACCGGCGCCGTGACTTTGTTGCTGCTCGTGCTCGGCGATGGATTCTCGATGCGCGCGGCCGGATTGCTGCTGGTGGTCGTCGCGCTGCTCGTCTGGTTCGTGCGCATCGAGCAACGTGCGAAGGATCCCATCGTGCCGCTGGACTTGTTCCGCAATCGCGTGATCGCCGTCGCCGTCGGCGTCGGTTTCCTCGCCGGCATCGCGATGTTCGCCGCGATCACGTTCGTGCCGCTGATGGCGCAAGGCGTCCTCGGCGCGACCGCGACCGAAGCCGGCTCTTTCCTGACGCCGCTGATGCTGGCGTGGGTGCTGATGTCGATCGTCGGCGGGCGCCTGCTGATGCGGCTCGGCTCGCGGACGTTGGTCTTGACGGGCCTGATCTTCATGCTCGGCGGATTCGCCGCGCTGGCGACGTTCTCGCGCACGACGCCGCGCTGGATGATGATGGTCGAGCTGATCTTCATCGGCTCAGGACTCGGACTGACGATGCTGACGCTGCTGATCGCATCGCAGCATTCCGTCGCGCGCGCGCAACTCGGCATCACGACCTCGCTCAATCAGTTCTCGCGCTCCATCGGAGGCGCCATCGGCGTCGCACTGCTCGGCGCGATGCTCGCGGCGGGTCTCTCCGAATTCGCGCAGGATCCGAACGCACTGGTGAATCCGGAAGCGCGCGCACACCTCGCACCGGCGCAACTCGCGGAGCTGCAAGGTGCGCTCGAAAAAACACTGCGCACGATTTTCTGGGCATGCACGGCTGTCGTCGGCGTCGCGCTCGTCGCCGCGACCGCGATTCCGCGCGGCACGATCACGGCCGCGCATTCGGAAAACATGGTGATGGCGGAGATGACCACCATCGACGCCGAGCACGAACCGGAAGGGTGATGCGCTCCCTGGCGAGTAGCCTTCTCCCCTCAGCGAGGGGAGAAGGTGCCGAAGGCGGATGAGGGGTGGACTCGGCGCGTCATGCGCCAGCCGAGCACGCCGATGATCGCGCTGACCAGAAGAAACGAGACGTCGAGGATGGTCTGCGTCGGCCCGAATCGCACGTGATGAATCTGCAGGATGTGATGGTCGACGATTCCTTCGACCACGTTGAAGATGCCGGCGCCGAGCAGCACCGACCCCCAGAATCGCGTCTGCACGAGCTGTGCTCCGCTGCTGACGGCGCGCGTCAACAGAACGAGGCCGACCACGAGCACGATCCACATTGCCGCGTGGAACAGCCCGTCCGTGAATGTCTGACGCTTCAGTGATGCGACCGTCGTGGCGACGCAATGCGTCTCGACGCAGATCATGTGATGCCACTGCAGGATCTGGTGGAGCACGATCCCGTCGAAGAAGCCTGTCACGGCAACGCCGGTCAGAAAGCCCGGCGCGATCGGAAAAGCGGCGTCTTGCCTGTCCATCCTCTTCACTCCTCGATTCGAATCGCGCGATGCCAGCTCGTTTCCTGTGTCTCGTTATCGACGATCGCCACATAGGCGATCGCCGCGCCGGAAACGACTTCCACGTCGATCGTGTGTTGTTGACCGAGGGTACCGGGGAAGCGGAGCAGTCCGACGAGGCTCTGTTGCACGAGCTCATTGGGTGCGAGCGTGAGCGTGGCGGTCGTGAAGACGAGGTTGGGGATGATGCGCAGCGTGAGCCGCACGGTCGCGCCACCGCCGAGGGCGCGCACGCCGATGTTCGTGCGTTGGTTCCGCGCTCGGTCGCCGGAGGTGAGTACCGCGCGCTCGCCGGCCTGCAGTGCATCGCGGAGCGGCACCTGCTCGATCATCTCGCCGCGCGTCGACGCACCTTGCGATGTGTCGAAGATCCGCGCCAGCGCACGGGGCGCCGGACCGATGGCTGGAACGATATCGAGCGAGGCGGGGCCGCTGAAGTCAAACTCCTCGCCGAGGCTCGGGATGAGGTCGACGCGGTGACTGCCGACGAGGTACGGGATCTCGCGCGATCCGTCCGCGGTGTGCAGGACCAGCGTTCCGGCGAGCGCGTAAGCTTCCGAATTCACGAGCTGCAGCGAAGTCTCGAAACGCGATCCAAACGCGCCGGTCACCGACGCGATCACCGGGATGATCGCCGCGGGAAGGGGAAGCGGCAGCGAAGCCGCCGCGTCGATGCGCAGGACCGAGTCGGCAAGCCGCGCGACGAACACCTCGCGGGTGCCTGAATGGACGACCATGCTGGTGGGTGAGGCCAGGTCGCTCGCGAGCGTCACCGGCGCCTGTCCTGGCTCATGAACGGTGATTCTGCCGGGCGCGAATTCCGCGACGACGTATCTCTTGTCGTCGCCGATGCCGACCGCCGCGACATCGATCGCGCTCGTGAGACCCGTCAACGCAGGTGTCTGCGATCCCGTTTCCGGATCGATTGCCACAACGCTGGACGAACCCGTGAACAGCGTCACGAGCAACCGGTCGCCGTCGAGGCGGATCGAAGACGGAACGCCATCGAGCTCGGTGACGGTCGACGTCGAACCGGTCGCCAGATCGACCTTCCGCACGGAGCTCCAGCCGGCGTCGACGACGTACAGCGCATCGCCGTGGAGCACCATGCCGTATGGATTCGAAGCGCGCACGTTGCCGGCGAAACCAGGCAGCGGCTGGGCGCGATGGTCGTCGAAGTCCACGAGCATCTTCGCGGTCCCCTTGAATCTCGAGAGCCGCGTCGCGACCTGCACCGTTTGTCCGGCGGCGAGCGCCGCGCGTTGGCCTTCGTGCAACGCGATCACGGCGGGAATGTCATCCTCGAAGTTCGGATGTTCGTCGATCGCGTATTCCATCGCGAACGACACGATCGCGCTGCGGAACGTTGATGCGGGCGCGGGGTTCTGCATCTCCGAGCCGGGCACCGGACCGGGGATCACGGCATCCGCTTCGCCGATCAGCACGTACAGCGTCTTCCCTCGCATCGCGAGCCCCGCCGGACCGGAGGTCAGCGCCGAGGGAAGACCGGTGAAGACCGTGGTCGGGTTGCCCAAGCCGCGTGGGATCAACGAGACGGTCCCCGCGTTCGCGCCGGGCATCGCTGACGCGACGAGCACGTTGCCGCGCGGCGTGAAGATGAGTTTCGCCGGCGCTGGTAACTCCTGCGTGAACGCGAGGAGCGAGCAAAACAATGACACGGCAACGGCAGCGAATCTCGTCATGAGCGGAATCCCTTCACGCCGAATTTACATCCGCTTCCCACCCATCCCACATGCCGCTCGCAGAATGCGCGCCATGAATCGCGCTGCCCGAATGGTCTTCACGCTCACCCTTGTCCTGGCTGTCGCCGCGTGCGGCGGACGCGAATCACGTTCGACCTTCGGTACGGATGGATCGCACCCGGCGCCTGTCGCAGACAACAAGCCGCTCTCCATCAAAGGCTCCGACACGATGGTCATCCTCGGGCAGCGGCTCGCCGAGGAATACATGACGGCGAATCGCGGCACGGTGGTGCAGGTCAACGGCGGCGGCAGCGGCACCGGCATCGCCGCGCTCATCAACGGCACCGTCGATCTGGCGATGTCGTCGCGTTCGATGACGGACGATGAGAAGGAGAAAGTGAAACAGAACCGCGGCTCCGATGTCGTCGAGGAGCCGATTGCCCTCGACGCACTCGGCGTCTTTGTCAACAGCGCGAATCCACTGCAGCAACTCACCATCGCGCAGGTGCGCGACATCTTCCGGGGCAAAACCACGAACTGGAATCAGGTCGGCGGACCAACCGCGCCGATCGTGTTGTACGGCCGCGAGAGCTCGTCCGGAACTTACGACTATTTCCGCGAGCACGTGCTCGACAAGGGAGACTTCGCGCCGCGCGTGCAGACGCTGCAGGGCACGGCCGCGATCATCAACGCGGTCGGCCAGGACAGGAACGGCATCGGCTACGGTGGCATCGCATACGCGAAGAATGTTCGCGCGCTGTCGATCGCGTCAGACAGCGGTCCGGCGATTGCGCCTTCGGAGCAGACCGTGGCCGGCGGCACGTATCCGCTCAGCCGCAAACTCTTCCTCTATTACCCGCAGAACGCGCCGGAACGCGCCAGGAAGTTCGTGCAGTGGTCGCTCACGCCGGAAGCGCAGGCGCTCGTGACGCAGGTCGGCTACTTCCCGCTGACGAAGGCGCAATGACGCGCGGCCGCCGTATTCGCAACGCCTTGATGGGTGGTGTGTTCTCCGTCTCCGGCTGGGTTGCGATCGTCTTTATCTTTCTCATCTTTCTCTTCACGTTCAAAGAGACCATTCCGATCTTCACCGACCCGGAAGTTCGTCACGAAGCGAACGTCGAGAAGTTCTTCGTCGAGTCCCAGGAGGGTCCGACGATCACCGATCGCTATGTGTGGCAGCCGACGTCCGACGTTCCCAAAGTCTCGCTGTGGCCGATCATCCTCGGCACGCTGAAAGCGACGCTGGTCGGACTGCTCTTCGCGTGTCCGATCGGCGTCGCCGCTGCGATGTTCACGTCCGAGTTCGCGCCTGCTCGAATGCGCGAAATCATCAAGCCGGTCATCGAGCTGCTGGCCGGTGTCCCCTCCGTAGTGATGGGCTTCTTCGCGCTGATCGTGCTTGCGACGTGGCTGCAGGAGGTGTTTGGCTTCACGTATCGACTGAACGCGATCAACGCGGGACTCGCGCTCGGATTCGCCCTCGTGCCGATCGTCTACACGATTTCCGAGGACGGATTGTCGGCGGTGCCGCGGGCGTATCGAGAGGCGTCGTACGCGCTTGGTGCGACGAACTTTCAGACCGCGTGGACGGTCGTGCTGCCAGCCGCGGCGCCGGCGGTGTTCGCGTCGTTCGTGCTCGCGTTCGGACGCGCGATCGGCGAGACGATGATCTTGCTCATGGCCGGCGGCAACGCCGCGATCACATCCTTCTCGCTGTTCGATCCGCTGCGCACGCTGTCCGCGACGATCGCCGCGGAGATGGGCGAGGTCGTCGTCGGCAGCGCGCACTATTCCGCACTCTTCTTCATGGGCACGTTGCTGTTCGCGATCACGTTCGTGAGCAACACGGTCGGGCAGTGGATCATCGCCCGGATGCAGCGCCGGATGCAGGGAGCGGCGCGATGAAGCGGCGCCTGATCGACAAGTTCATGATCACGCTCCTCGGCCTGAGCGTGGCGATCATTCTCGCGATCCTCGTCGTGATCGTCGCGAACATCGCCATTCACGGCGCGCGCGCGGTGACGTGGGAGTTCATCACACAGGCGCCGCGGCAAGGGCTGACCGCGGGCGGGATCATGCCGGCGATCGTCGGCACGGCCGCGCTGGTGCTGCTGATGACCATCGTCGCGGTGCCGCTCGGTGTCGCCACTGCCGTGTATCTGCACGAGTACACGCCGGCCGAAGGACTCAATCTCGCGTGGCGGCGCTTCCGCGTTTCGAAAGGGATGGCCGGAAGGCGCAAGCTCTTCTTCCGCGCCATGTCGGCCCTGCTCGCGACGATCACGCGCAGCGCCGTCGCGAATCTGGCCGGCGTTCCGTCGATCGTTTTCGGACTCTTCGGCCTCGGCTTCTTCATCCAGTTCATCGGCCGTAACATCGATCGCGCCACGCAGCCGCCGGGTGAAGTGTTGTGGGGACAGGGCTCGCTCCTGTGGGCCGCGTGCACGCTGGCGCTGCTGACGCTGCCGACGGTGATCGTGGCGACGGAAGAAGCGCTGCGCACCGTGCCGCAGGATCTTCGCGAAGCATCGCTCGCGCTCGGCGCGACGCAGTGGGAAACGATCCGCCGCGTCGTCCTTCCGAGCTCACTCTCCGGCATCCTCACCGGCGCCATCCTCGGCATCTCGCGCGGCGCCGGTGAGGTCGCGCCGATCCTCTTCACCGGCGCGGCGTACTACCTCCCATACCTTCCCGGAGACGTCACCGACCAATTCATGCATCTCGGCTATCACGTGCTGATTCTCTCCACGCAATCGCCCGACGTCGAAGCGACGAAGCCGCTGCTCTACGGCACGGTGTTCGTGCTGCTGGCGCTGACGTTCCTGCTCAATCTGACGGGCGTGATCATCCGCTCGCGCACGCGGTCGAGGATCCAGCGATGACGACTGCCATCGAAGTGCGCGATTTCAACTTCTACTACGGCGAGACGAAGGTGCTGCACGGCATTGCGCTCGACATCCCGGAGAAGCAGGTCACGGCGCTGATCGGTCCGTCGGGCTGCGGCAAGTCGACGTTTCTCCGCTCGATCAACCGGATGAACGACATCATCCCGGGCGCGCGCGTCGAGGGCTTGGTCTCGATCAAGGGGAAGGACGCTTACGCGCCCGGCATCGACGTCGTCGCATTGCGCCGCCGCGTGGGCATGGTCTTCCAGAAATCGAACCCGTTCTCGAAGTCGATCTACGAGAACGTCGCATACGGCCTGCGCATCGGCGGCGAAAAGGACAGGCGCATGCTCGACGAGACAGTCGAGCGCTCGTTGCGCCGTGCCGCGTTGTGGGATGAGGTGAAGGATCGACTGAACGCCAGTGCGCTCGCGCTTTCCGGCGGCCAGCAGCAGCGGCTGTGCGTCGCCCGCGCGCTGGCGGTCGATCCCGAAGTGCTGCTGATGGATGAACCGGCGTCTGCGCTCGATCCGATCGCGACGCAGAAGATCGAAGAGCTCGTGTACGAGCTGAAAAACAACTACACGATCGTGATCGTCACCCACAACATGCAGCAGGCGGCGCGCGTTTCGGACCGCACCGCGTTCTTCATGCTCGGTAAACTCGTCGAGTACGACGAAACACGGTCGATCTTCATGACCCCGAAAGAGAAACTGACCGAGGATTACATTACGGGCAGGTTTGGCTGAGCGACATGCGCCATCTCGATAAAGAAATCGAAGAACTCAAAGAGCTTCTGCTGCGCATGGGCTCGATGGTCGAGGACCAGATCAATCAATCGATCAAGGCGTTGCTCGAGCGCGACACCGCGATCGCACAGCGCGTCATCGACGGCGACACGGCCATCGATCAGATGGAGCTCGACATCGACCAGCACACCATCGAGCTGATCGCGATGATGCAGCCGGCCGCCGTCGATCTGCGTTTCGTCGCGGCGGCGATGAAGATCACGCCCGAGCTGGAACGCATCGCCGACCTTGCTGTCGACGTGTGCGAGCGCGCCATCGAGCTCAATCGCGAGCCGCCGCTCAAGCCGCTGATCGACATCCCGCGGCTCGCGCGCATGGCACAGGACATGGTGCGGCAGGCGCTCGACGCATTCGTGCGGCGCGACGCGGTGCTCGCGCGCGAGGTGATCTCGCGCGACGACGAAGCGGACCTGCTCACCGAGCAGTCGTTCCGCGAGCTGCTCACGTACATGCTCGAAGACTCGCGCAACATCTCGCGCGCCATCCGGCTCACGTTCATCGGCAAGTACTTCGAGCGGATGGCTGACGGCGCCACGAACATCTGCGAGATGGTCGTCTATCTGGCCGAAGGGAAAGTGATCAAACACAGCAATGAGCCGGTCTGAACCTCGCGTCGCGGTGATCGAGGACGATGCGGACATCGCCTTCACGATCCGCGTCAATCTCGAGCGCGAGGATTACGCGGTGAGCACCTATCAGAACGGTCACGAAGGCCTGCTGGCCGTGCAGCAGGGCGGCTTCGACTTTCTGATTCTCGATCTCAACCTGCCCGATCTCGACGGCTTCACGATCTGCCGCGAGCTGCGCCGGCATCCATCGACGTCGAAGCTGCCGATCCTGATGCTCACCGCGCGCACGTCGGAAGCGGATCGCATCATGGGACTCGAGCTCGGCGCCGACGACTATCTCGCCAAGCCGTTCAGCGTGCGCGAGCTGCTCGCGCGCGTCGCGGCGATTCTGCGCCGCGCGAAAGGAACCGGGCCCGATGCCGCGGTATACGACGACGGCCACCTGCGCATCGACGGCCGCGCGCTGCGCGTGCATGTCGAGGGCGAAGAGGTGAAGCTGGCCAAGAAGGAGCTCGAGCTGCTCTGGATGCTCGTGCGCAATCGGCCCGCGGTGGTCTCGCGGGACCGCATTTTGTCCGAGGTGTGGCAGATGGCGGAGGATGTGGAGACGAGGACGGTGGATGCGCACATCCGCAACCTGCGCAAGAAAATCGGGAAGGATCGGATTCAGACGGTGATTGGGTATGGGTACCGGTTCGAGGCCTGAGAGTCTTAGAGGGTAGTCTCAGAGTCGCAGAGTCTCAGAGGGTCGATGCCAACGGCGTCGCATCTGCGGCCGACTCTCTGAGACTCTGAGACTCGGTCCTCTAAAACCATAAAGACGCCGAATGCACCCGCTAAGAGTCCTGTTGATCGTTTCCCTCGTCATCGCTGTTGCGGTGGCGTGGGGATTCGGCGCCGCGTTGCGGCATGGCGGGAGCGCGGAGTCGGCGGTGACGGTGCTCGCGATCGCGGCATTCATCGCGTTCCTGCTGCCGTGGAGCGGCGTCTTCCTGTGGGCCGTGCGGCGCGCGCGCGATCTCGACAGGCTCACCGATCGCAGCCGCGCCGCCATCGAGAAGCCGGGCGAGATCGTCGTCGCCGATCGTCCATATCACGCCGAGCTCGATGATCTCGCGCGCTCGATCGAAGAGTTGCGCGCGACCATCGTGCGGCAGCGCGAGACGCATGACGAACATCGCGCCGCGATGGCCGAGATCGTCTCCTCCCTCGGCGAAGGCCTGCTGGCCGTGAATGCGGAGGGGAGAGTCGTGTTCGCGAACTCGCAGTTTGCCGAGATGTTCGGCAGCGGACCCGATCGCACCGGCCGCTCCATCCTCGAAGTCGTGCGCAAGCAATCGGTCGTCGGCGCGCTCGATCGCGCTTTGCGCGGCGAAGTGACGACCGATCGCGTCATCGTGGGCGATGAACATCACCAGCGGCAGATCGAAGTGCGCGCGGTGCCGGTGGCATCGGCCGAGATCGCGGCGGTGGCGTTGTTCATCGACGTCACGCAGATCGAGCACCTGCAGCGCATCCGCAAAGACTTTCTGGATGACTTCTCACACGAGGTGCGCACGCCGCTCGCCGGTCTGAAGTCGGCCGCCGAAACGCTGCAGCATCGCGACGGACTCACCGCCGAGCATGAACAGCAACTGCGCGGCATCATGGAGCGGCAGATCGCGCGCATCGAGCGGCTGGTCAACGACCTGTCGGAGCTGAACCGCATCGAGACCGGCGATCTCGTCCTCGAGAAGCGCCCGGTCAACCTGCGCACCATTCTCAGCGAACTGTGCGGCGACTTCCAGGAGCGCAGCGCCGGCGTTCGTTTTACGCTGCGCGGCGAAGACACGGTGGCGCCGATCGACACACCGCGCGCGCAGCAGATCTTCGCGAACCTCCTCGATAACGCGTACAAGCACGGCGGCGGCAAAGGGGAGATCGCAGTCGAGGTCGGACGCGAGAACGGCGAAGCGGTCGTGCGCGTGTCCGATGAAGGTCCGGGCATCCCCCCGCACGAGCTCGAGCGCGTGTTCCATCGCTTCTACCGCATCGACCGCAGCCGTTCGCGGCCGGGCACGGGACTGGGGCTGGCCATCGCCAAACATCTGGTGGCATCGCACGGCGGGACGATCCGCGCCTACAACCGGCCGGCAGGGGGCGCGACGTTCGAAATCCGGCTCCCGCTCGAATGACGTAGAATCCGCGCGTTTTTTCTCGACGTTTGCTTCACGCTTTCATAAGGGAGGTCCACCCTTGGCGCGATTCCGTCTCATCCCCCGCGAGGAGAAGTTCTACGACGACTTCAAGTTGATGGCGGACCAGCTCCGCCAGGGCGCGCGCCTGCTCGAGAGCATGTTCGCGGTCGATCCGCCCCTGGCCGAGAAGGCTCACGAGATCAAGGAGGTCGAACATCAGTGCGACTTCCTGACGCACGAGATCATCCAGCGGCTGAACAAGACCTTCGTGACGCCAATCGATCGCGAGGACATCCATGAGCTTGCGAAGACGCTCGACGATGTCATGGACGCGATCGACAACGCGGCCGCGCTCATCCCGCTCTATCGCATCGAGCGCATCCGTCCCGGCGCGCGCGAGCTGACGCACGTCATCATCAAGCAGACCGATGAGATCCGCGCGGCGGTCGAAGCGCTCGAGCAGAAGAAGGGCGTGCTCGCGCACGCGATCGAGATCAACCGCCTCGAGAACGAAGCCGACAAAATCCACAAGCAGGCCATCGGGCAGCTCTTCGATGAGGAGAAGGACCCGGTTGCGGTGATCAAGTGGAAGGAGATCTACGACATTCTCGAGGAAGCGACGGACGCGTGTGAGGACGTCGCCAACCTGCTCGAGAACGTCGTCGTGAAGCACGGCTGACACATGTTGCTGCTCACCGTCGTCGCGCTGATCTTCGTCGCGCTCGCGTTCGATTACATCAACGGCTTCCATGACGCCGCGAACTCGATCGCGACGGTCGTGTCGACGCGCGTGCTGTCGCCCGGTCAGGCCGTCGTGTGGGCCGCGTTCTTCAACTTCATCGCAGCGTTCACATTCGGGACGGCGGTGGCGAAGACGATCGGCAAAGGGATGATCAATCTCGAAGCCGTGACGTTCGGCGTCATCTTCGGCGGCTTGATGGGCGCGATCATCTGGGACCTCATCACCTGGTATTTCGGCCTGCCGACCAGCTCCTCGCACGCGCTCATCGGCGGCTACGCCGGCGCGGCCATCGCAAACGCGGGCTTCGGCGCGATCATCGTGTCCGGCTGGACGAAGACGCTGATCTACATCGTGCTCGCACCGCTGTTCGGCATGACCATGGGGCTCGTGTTGATGGTGCTGATCTTTCACGTGTGCCGCCGCGCCGCGCCGCAGCGCGTCGATCGCGTGTTCCGCAAACTGCAGCTCGTTTCTGCCGCGTTGTATTCGCTCGGCCACGGTGGCAACGACGCGCAGAAGACGATGGGCATCATTGCGGGCGTGCTCGTGACGGCTGGCTATCTGAAGACATTCTCGATTCCGGTATGGGTCATCCTCGCCGCCCACGCCGCCATCGCCCTCGGCACCCTCAGCGGCGGCTGGCGCATCATCCACACGATGGGCAGCAAGATCACGCGCCTGCAGCCGGTGGGCGGGTTCGCGGCCGAGACCGCGGGCGCGATCACGCTGTTCATGGCCACCACGTTCGGCGTTCCGGTCAGCACGACCCACACGATCACCGGCGCGATCGTCGGCGTCGGCGCGACGCGGCGCCTGTCGGCGGTGCGGTGGGGAATCGCGGGCAAGATCGTGTGGGCCTGGATACTGACCATCCCGATGTCGGCCGCGATCGGCGCGGCGATTTTCGGAATGGTGCGGTTGTTCGGCGGTCGTTGACGACGGCCCAATGTAGCCTTCTCCCCTCCGCGAGGGGAGAAGGTGCCGAAGGCGGATGAGGGGTTCACTCCTGTTTCACGCGGACTTTACGCCGCTCACTTAGAGTCTCCGCACGATGCGCCTTTTTCTGCTCACGCTCCTCCTCGCCACGCTCGGCAATGCCGACATCGTGAAGCTCGTCAAGGCCGGCCTTTCGCCGGAGACGATCGAAGCGAAGATCGCCGCGTCCGACGTCGATTTCGATACTTCGACCGGCGCGCTGATCGCGCTCGCGAACGAGGGTGTTCCCGATCGCGTCATTCGCGCAATGATCGAGAGCGAAGCGGTTGCACCTGTGCCACCGGCGCCGCCGCGGGTCCCGTCATCGCGTCGCTACGACGTGACCGTGCATGCGGAGAAGGGCGCGGGCAAGTGCGAGGCGGAACTGCGCATCAATCGCGATGGGATCAGGGCCTCGCGTTGCCGCGCTCTGGACTTCGACCTCGTATGGCGTGATGTGACGAGCGTCTGCTACACGTACGGCTTCCGCGGCGAAGTGATGGTGAAGTCGAAGGGACGCGAGCGGAAGATCTCGATGACGACGCCGGCCGAGGCGAAGCGGCTGGTGGAGCACATCCGCGCCATTGCGTCGCGCGTTGCATTCAGCGAGTGCCCATAGGTTACGATTCGACGATCGGCAGGTGGACTTCAATCGCGGTTCCGCGGTCATTCGAGTGAACTTTCATGCTGCCTCCGAGCTCCCGCGCGCGCTCGCGCATGCTGGCCAAGCCGACACCGGCCGCGAAGAGCTTCATCGCTACGCAGCCTGCACGATGCGGAACACGGCCGTCTCGGTCTCGATCGGCAGCCGCTCGAGCTCGTTGGGCATGTCGAGCGTGACGGCAATCCCGCTGCGTTCCTGAAAGCCCTGCGCGTACCAGCCGAAGGCGGCGCCGGCAAGCGGCCGGTTTTGCACTTCGCAGTGTCGATGGTGCGTGAAGGTAGGTTTAGTAGCGGACATATCTCCCAGGGTCGCTGCGAGTCTACGCAGCAGCGCTCGCCTCGAGTTGCGGCGGTCAGCGAAGCGGAGTGCCGCCTGGCAGCAGCACGTCGGCGACTTTACGCGCGCGGTCCGCGGCGCGTCCGCTGCCGAGATTCGACAGCACGATGATCGACAAGTCCTGGTCGGGGAATCGCACCACGTAGCTGCTGAATCCCAGGTCGCCGCCCTCGTACCAGAGCGTACGGAATCCTTTGTATTCGCCCCACACGCGACCGAACGCGTCGTTCGTTTTCTCGTGCGCGAACTTCATCGTGCTCAGTTGCAACGCGGTGAGCTCCGGTCCGCCGAGCGTGTGCGTCGAGAAATTTGCTTCCCACTTCGCGAGATCTTCGATCGTGCTGAACACACCGCTCCCGCCGTAATGCGGCGAGATGCGATCGTGACGATGAAAGCCGCCGTTCTCGCGCACGTTGTAACCGATGGCACGATGCGGCACGACGCGCGTGAGGTCGTCGTTCACGTGCGTGCTCGACATGCCGAGTGGCTCGAAGATGCGGCGGCGCAGGAAAGAAGAAAACGGCTCGCCGCTCACGCGCTCCACGATCTTCGCGAGCAGCATGTAATTGACGTTGCTGTACGACCAGCGCGTGCCGGGTTCGAACTCGAGCGGTTGCGCGAGCGAGGCGGCGATGGCGTCCTCGATCGTGAAGGGATCGCGCTCCCACGTCTTACCGCCGGGGCGCGACTGCCGGTAGTACTCGGGAATCCCGCTGGTCATGTAAAGAAGATGTTTGATGCGCACTCCCTCGACCTCAGGAACAGGCTGCTCGAGGGAGAGCTTGCCGTCACGGATGAGGATCGCGATCGCGGCTGCGGTGAACTGCTTGGAGAGCGATGCGATGTTGAACACCGACTTGCGCGTGATCGGCGTCGCGTCGTCGAGATTCGCGAGTCCGTATCCGCGCGCGTAAACGAGTTGGCCCTTTTGCACGACGCCGACCGCGTATCCGGGGGCTTTTGGATCGACGTCTGCGAATACGGCGTCGATCGCGGGGTTGACGGGCTGAGAGCCCGTCGTTCCAGATTGGTATGCGGCGAGTGCTTCGTTGTAGCTCTCGTAGACCTTTGGGTCATTTGGATGAAGGATCACGTTGATGCGGAACGGCTCGAGCGACTCCGCGACGTAGCCGTTGTGGAGCAGGTCGTAGCCGAGGATGTTCAGGCCGCGTTGCGATCCGCCGACGAAGCGCGCGGTGTCGGCGCGCATGCGGTTGAATGCGATCAGCGCCGCGGCCGCTCCTTTGTCGAGCAGCGTCCGCCCGTATTCACGCGTCAATGATTTCCGGCGGTCGACGTCGAGCGGCGGCTTGCCATTGAGGACGTTCACGACCGAGGCGACCTTGCTGCCGAAGTCTTCGCCGTCGGCGTTGTCGAACATCACGATGAATTGTTGCCGCGCGGGGTTGAAGTAGAACAGCGAGGAGATGCCGCGGTTGTAGCCGCTGTGGCCGAGCATGTCCTCGCAGACTTCCCAGCCGAGGCCGTAGGAGCAGCGCTTCGCGAACGGCGGTCCGGGCTCGTCGTAGCGGATCGTGCCGCCGACAAGGGCGGGCGTCGTCGCTTCCTTCCACGTCGATGGCCGGAGCAGCTTGCCGCGCTGTAGCGCCTGTTGAAAACGAAAGAGATCGAGCGTCGTGCTGATGATGTTCTGATCGCCGAGTGTCGCGCCGAGGTTGCGGGTCTCGTAGCGGATGCGGCGCATCTTGACCGCGTCCTTCAGATTCACCGTACGCACGTCGCGCGGCGTTGTGTCGTACATCGCCGGCAGGATGTGATTCTTCACGCGTTTCGCGTCTGGTGAGTCGACGTCGGTCAACACGTACGTGTCGCGCATGCCGGCCGGCGTGAGCACGAAGCGCTCGAGATGACGCGGGTACGGCATCCCGCTGACCTTCTCGATGATCAGCGCGAGCATTACGAAGTTCGTGTTGCTGTAGCGGAACGCGGTGCCCGGCGCAAATGCGGGACCTTTCTGCCATTCGCGCAGCGCCGGGATCACGTCGGCGTTGCGAATGATGCGCGAGGGCTCGCGCGCGACCATCGCTTCGTACAACTCGAGGTCCGGCAGCCCGGACGTGTGGGCGAGCAACTGGCGGATGGTGATGTTTGCGAACGGAAAATCGCGCAGGTGACGAACGACCGGATCGTCGAGTTGCAGCCGTTTCTTTTCGACGAGCTGCATGACGGCGGTCGACGTGAAGATCTTCGACATCGACGCGATCTGAAACCGTGAGTCGGCCGTGTTCGGCGTTTGCGCCGCGACGTCTGCGTGTCCGAAGGCACGGTGATAGACGACGCGACCGTTTTCGGCGACCAGCACGCCGCCATGCAGATACGGGGCGCCGTCGACGGTCGTGAAGAGCGCGTCGAGCCGCTCCGCAACGGATTGCGCGGAGGCCGTGGCCGCGAGCAACGTGAAAAGAAAAAGCAGCCGCTTCATGGCGCGGATTGCAGCACAGTGCGCGCGCTTGCGCTTGTACGCGGTTAAGCGCAATGGGACTCCAGTTAAGGACCGGCCCTCATCCGGCCTTCGGCCACCTTCTCCCTAGCCGAAGGGAGAAGGCTACTCGCCACGCGCGCGCCTGGCAGCCCTCGCCCCGCGTGAGTGGGGAGAGGGTGGCCGAAGGCCGGATGAGGGGCTGCCACGCCGATAGCGCGCAGGCGTGGTGCCGGTGGCATCGCGGAACACGCGCGAGAGGTGGCTCTGGTCGAAGAACCCGCACTCGAGCGCAACCTCCGCAATCGGCTTGTCGCTCTCGAGCAGCGCACGGCGCGCGTGCTCGACGCGAATCCCGCGCAGGTACGTGCCGAACGTGACGCCATAGCAGCGATGGAACGTCGCCGCGAAGTGCACGGGATGGACGTCGGCGACCGCGGCCACGTCAGCGAGACCGAGCCGTTCCGCGTAGCGATCGTTCATCAGCTCGCGTGCGCGCTTGAGCCACGCGGGCACGCGCACGATTCCTTCCGGGTTCTCGCGGCGCAACACAGCCAGGAGATGGAGAACCAGCGCCTCGAACGCGAGCGGCGTGACATCGTCGTCGCGTTCGGCCTCCTCGTACAGCCGCCGCATCAGCGCCGTCGCTTGACTCGCGGCCAGGTGCCGCGGCGCGTCGAGCCGCACGCCGCCATCTCGGGCGCGGTCGAGCACTCGCTGCGGCAGCTTGATCAGAAACGCTTCTCCGCCCGCGTTTCCATAGTGATCCGAGTGCCGCTCGCCCTGGGGCGAGAAGATCACCGAGCCATCCCCGCAATCGACGGCCGAGCTGCTGCTTTGCTCGACATGGCTCCCACGCAGGACGAGATAGATCGTGGCGACCTCGTGCTCGTGCTCCTCGAGAAGATACCGGGCCGGATAACGGTTATGGACGACCGTGAACGGGCCGACCTCCTGATGGCTGACGTGATACTCCTCATGGCAGGCGGCGGGGGCGAGACGCATCCGCAGAGGATACTCAGAATTTTTCAGGTAGACTCGCCGTTCCCTAGCCCCTGTACTGACACTGATGAGGTAAGTTCATGAAACCAGAGATCCATCCAAAATATCAGCAGGTCAACGTGCACTGCGCGTGCGGCGAGCAGTGGACCACCGGCTCGACCAAGAAAGAGCTGCGCGTCGACATCTGCTCCAAATGCCATCCGTACTTCACCGGCAAGCAGAAGCTGGTCGACACCGCCGGCCGCATCGACCGGTTCCAGAAGAAATACAACAAGCAGGCAGCCGCCAAATGAAGTCGCTCTGGCGCGGCTCCGCGAGGTTGATCGCTGGCGCGTTCGGCGCGTTCACGAATGGTCTGACCTCCGCGATGCCGGCCAGGGCCGCTGAATTCGATAAGACGAACAAAAACGTCGACATGCTCATCGGTGGCCAGGCGGTCATCGAGGGTGTGATGATGCGTTCGATGACCGGCTACTCGGTCGCCGTCCGCCAGCCGGACGGCGGTGTCGCCATTCGCAAGGACGCGCTCGTCTCGATCACCACGAAGTACCCGTTCCTGAAGATCCCAGTCCTGCGCGGCTCGGTCGTGCTCATCCAGTCCCTCATCCTCGGCATCCGCGCGCTGAACTACTCGGCAAGCGTTTCGTCCGAGGGGAAGGACGGCGAGCCGGAGATCTCGAACTGGGCCATCGCTGGCTCGATGCTCATGGCCATGCTCCTCGGCGTCGGCCTGTTCATCCTCGCCCCCCTCGGGCTGACGAATCTGATTCGTCACTTCCTCTGGCCGGAGATGAGCAACCTCGCGTACAACGCGGTGGACGGCGTGATCCGCGCGATCTTCTTCTTCGTCTACATCGCGTCCATTTCGCTGATGGACGAGATCAAGCGCGTGTTCCAGTACCACGGTGCCGAGCACAAGACGGTCTACACCTTCGAGGCGAATGAAGAGCTGACGGTCGAGAATGCGCGCACGAAATCGACGCTGCATCCGCGCTGCGGCACGAGCTTCCTGATGTTCGTGATGGCCATCTCGATCCTGGTGTTCTCGCTCGTGCCGTCGACCGCGCACTTCGCGATCAAGTTCGGCGCGCGCGTGGTGCTGATCCCGCTCATCGCCGGCCTGGCGTACGAGATCATCCGCTTCTCGGCGCGCCACCTCACCAATCCGGTGTGCAAGGTGCTGATCCGCCCAGGCCTCTGGCTGCAGCGCATCACCACGAAAGAGCCGGACGATCAGCAGCTCGAGATCGCGATCATCGCGCTGAAAGAAGCGCTGCTTTACGACGCCGTCGAGCCGCAACGCGCCGCCGTCGCTTAGCGACCTAACGCACAATTTCTGGAGCGGCGGGCCCTCAGCCCGCCCGTGTTCTACCATTCGACGGGCTGAGAGCCCGTCGCTCCAGTTTCTGAACCATGTACGAAAAACTCAACGACATCGAGAAACGCTACGAAGAGCTGCAGCGCAAGATCGAGAACCCGTCGATCGTGACGGATGTCTCCGCCTATCGCGAGACCATGAAGTCGATCTCGGAGATCGAGGAAGTGGTGTCGAAGTTCCGCCAGCTCCGCGACATCCGCAAGCGCATCGCCGAAGCGCGCGAGATGCTCCAGGCCGACGATGAGATGCGCGAGCTCGCGCAGATGGAGCTCGTCGAGCTCGAGCCGCAGGAGCCGGTGCTCGAATCGGAGCTGAAGGTCCTGCTGCAGCCGAAGGATCCGAACGACGACAAGAATGTGTTCGTCGAAGTGCGCGCGGGTACCGGCGGCGACGAAGCGTCGCTGTTCGCCGCGGAAGTCATGCGCATGTACATCCGCTACGCAGAGTCGAAACGTTGGAAGGTCGATGTCACGGACGCGAACTATTCGAGCGTCAACGGCATCAAGGACGCCACGCTGCAGATCGAAGGCAACAAGGTGTACTCGCGGATGAAGTTCGAGTCAGGCGTGCATCGCGTGCAGCGCGTGCCGGCGACTGAAACGCAGGGCCGCATTCACACGTCGGCGATTACCGTGGCCGTGTTGCCGGAAGCGGAAGACATCGACATCCAGGTCGCCGAAAAAGACCTGCGCATCGATACGTTCTGTTCATCCGGTCCTGGAGGTCAGTCGGTCAACACGACCTATTCCGCGGTGCGCATGACGCACCTGCCCACGGGCGTGGTGGTCTCGTGTCAGGACGAAAAGTCCCAGATCAAGAACCGCGCGAAAGCGCTGCGCGTGCTGAAGGCGCGCCTGTACGAGATCGAACGCCTCAAGCGCGAGGAAGAGCTGTCCGCGACGCGCAAAGGGATGATCGGTTCCGGCGATCGCTCGGAAAAGATCCGCACGTACAACTTCCCGCAGGACCGCGTGACCGATCACCGCATCGGGCTCACCGTTCACAACCTGCCGTCCGTGATGAGCGGCAATCTCGACGTGATCATCGATCCGCTCATCGCGAACTTCCAGGCCGAGAAGCTGAAGGAAGCGGTCGAAGCGCAGTAAGGCACGGAGACTTTTTTACGGCGTCATCACGAACGCGCGCGTTTTTCCGAAGTACAGACCCGAGCCAACGATCTCTCCGTAATCGTTGATGTCGCGTGCGTCCTGCAGCGATTCCCATCCCGAGCCGGGAGGGAGCAGCGTATGAAGGTCCACCATCGTTCCGCTGCGGTAGAGCCACGCGCGGCTGATGCCGCCGCCGTGGCAGGTGCCGACCACGTGCTTCATCTTGTTGATGCCGTAGGCCTGCGTGGTCGTGCAGCCGGGGAGTGTGCCGAGGTTGTACATCGTGCCGAGGTGGTAGAGGAACGCGCGCGTGTCGAAGCTCCCGGGCGTGATCTCCGATTCGCCGACGACGTAGATCGAGCCGTCGCTCGTGCCGGGCGCTTCGAGTGCACGGCCGAAGCTGTTGTTGCCGCCGAGCGTGCCGAGGTCGCGCATCACGCCGCTCTTCCAGAGGAAAGCGTGGCGACGCACGGGCGTGCCGGAGAGGGCGACCGTGCCGGCAATGACGTTCGCGTTGCTGATGTCCGAGGCGAAATCGATCAGACCTCCAAGGCCGCCGATCCACGCCGGGATGCCGGGCGCCCCGCCGCTCCAGACTACGGCGTAATGCCGCGGCGGCGTGCCCGCTTCCGACCATTGCCCGGCGATGTGATTTGAGTTGTTGATCGAGAACGCGATGCTGCTCAGACTCGCGGTGAGATCGGTGAGCACGCCGCCCTGGTACTTGAACGCGTGCCCGTCGGATGTAGCGGTGCCCACGCGGCCGACGACGATGCTCGTTTCGTTGATGTCGTACGCCGCGGAGAAGCGGCCGGCGATGACGGGCGTGGGGATCTCGCGCAACACGCCTGCCGCGTCCCACCAGATGGCGCGAACGACGCCGGCGCTGTTCGTGCCCTGTCCGGCGATCGCATGACTGTTGTTGATCGCATTCGCGGAGCTCATGGTTCCGCCGGGCAACGCGCCGAGATCGCGGATCGTCCAGCCGGTCGAAAGAAACAGCGCGGCGATGGCGATGAGCAGCAGTTTTGATTTCATGGTGCATCAATCTGACGCGAAACGGGACAAACGGCTGTGACGCAACACACGCGATCCCCGCTTGTATTTGAAGTGCGGCGGCTCTTTGCTGCCGCACTCCAAATCTACATTCGCTATCCTTCGTACCGATGAAAGACCGCATCGACGCCATCCTGCGCCGCAATCAGGCGGAGTATCTCGAATCGCTGCTGCCGCCGCGCGACGCGCTGCTCGAGCACATGGAGAAGTTCGCGGCGGAGAACGATCACCCGATCGCGGATCCGGAAGTCGCACAGTTGATGCGTGCGCTGGTGCGCACGAAACGTCCGCGCCGCGTGCTCGAAGTCGGCACGAACATCGGCTACTCGGTGATCGTGATGGCGCGCGAGTGCGACCTCGACGCGGTCGTCGAGACGATCGAGATCGATCACAACACGCTCTCCACCGCGAAGCGCTTCATCGCCGAGGCGTCGTTGCCTTGCCGGGTGGTCTTCCATGAGGGGGCAGCGCTCGATGTGCTGCCGCGGCTCACCGGCCCATTCGACTTCGTCTTCATCGACTGCGTGAAGACCGAGTACGGCGATTACCTCGATGCGCTGCTGCCGAAGCTCGAGCAGGGCGCGCTGATCCTCTGCGACAACCTGCTGTGGAAGGGGCGCGTCGCGGCGGGAGAGCATGACGCGGCGACCGATGCGTTGCGAGCATTCAACCGGAGGCTGGTGAACGAGCCGCGATTGATCACGTCGATTTTGCCGCTGGGCGACGGTACCGGCGTGTCGGTCGTCGTGTAGGTGCGGGGCGCAAACAAAAAGGCGGGCCGGAGCCCGCCTTTTCAACAACTCGTGGATTCGCTTACTTGGCGCCGGCAGATGCGGTCTGCGCGGCCTTGACCGAGCCCTTGACCGGGATCGTCACGATCGGCTTGATCGAGTCGTTCGTGTGCACGAGCACCGAACCATCGAGCGCGCCTTCCTTGGCGTCCTTCGCGATCTGCAGCGTCACTTCGTACTCGCCCTTGTTCGCGGTCGGCTTGACCGAAGTGATGAGACCGGCCACACCCGACTCCGCCTTGCTGACGACGAACTGCTCCGGCGTCTTGAGGCTGTTCGAGCGCATGATGATCGTGCGCGTCGCGGCCGTGTCGCTCGGCGCGACTTCGCCGAAGTTCACCGCGGTCGGCTCGACGCGGAACGTGGGACGGACGATACCGGCCACGCTGATCGAGTACTCCGGCTGATACTTCGAGTTCGTAAGGATGCGGACCTTCTCGGCCAGCGGGCCGATGCGGGAGTCCGGACCGCCGACGGTGATGTCGACCTTGTACTGATTCTGGCCGGCGCGGCCGAGACCCTTGTTGATGTCGGCGCCTTCGGCTTTCTTGTAGTCGACCTTGATCCAGTCCTGCGGCACTTCCACCTTCAGAATCTCGAACGGCGCCTCATCCTCGGAGAACAGCGTCAGGGTCTGCTTCTCCGTCTCGCCCTGCAGCATGTTGTAGCGGACGAAACCGGCCGGGAATGCGTCGACGTACGGCTTGACGACGGCGGTGATGGTGAGCTGCGCGCTCGGGTTGGAGGCGTCGTTCGTCTCCAGCGTGACCGGCTTCGCAATCGGACCCGCAAACGTGGCCGTGTCGACATGCGCCGTCACTTTGCCGGTCTGTCCCGGCTTGATGAGCTTGTCGAAGTCAGCCACGGTGCAGCCGCAGGCGGGCTTGGCAGCGAGGATCTCGAGATCGGCGGTGCCGGTGTTCTTGATCTCGAACGACCAGTCGAGTTTCTGGCCTTTCGGGACCGTACCAAAATCCTTGACGGGCTGGACCAGCGTCAGACGCGGGCCTTTCGCCGGCTCGGCAGCGGCCTTCTCCTCCTGCGCCACGGCGAACGGAGCCGCGAGAGCGAGGGAGAGGACGAGCAGCGTGGAAAAGAATCGTTTCGACATTGCGCAGAATCCTCCTGAATTAAGACGACGAGTGTTTTTCCGAACAGAGCGCCCCACAGGGCCATTCCAATCGAGAGGGACCGGGTTTTGCGATATACAGCGCCCGATGCCTCACGTGAAAGATCTTACCGATGTTCGGCGGGTTTACCTGATCGGCATATGCGGCACGGCGATGGCGTCGCTCGCCGGAATGCTCAGCGAGCGGGGCTACGAAGTGGCCGGTTCCGATGAACATGTCTACCCGCCGATGTCCACATACCTCGAGCGGCTCCGGATTCCGGTGCTCGAGGGGTATACGAAAGAGCACCTCGAAACGTTCCGCCCCCACCTCGTCGTGATCGGCAACGCCGCCGCCAACACGAATATCGAGGCGGCCGCGACCGTGGAGCTCGACCTGCCGTACACGTCGATGCCCGAGGCGATCTATCACCTCTTCATCAGGGGGAAACATTCGATCGTCGTGGCCGGCACACACGGCAAGACCACGACGACGTCGCTGATGGCGTGGCTGCTCGAGTCCGCCGGCCGCGATCCGGGCATGGTCGTAGGCGGCATCCCGCTCAACTTCAATCAGAACTTCAAGCTCGGCGACGGCGCCGATTTCGTCATCGAAGGCGACGAATACAACACCGCGTTCTTCGACAAGGGCCCGAAGTTTCTGCACTACCACGCGAACACGTTCCTGCTGAACAACATCGAGTTCGATCACGCCGACATCTATCCCGATCTCGAATCGATCCTCTGCGCGTTTCGCAAGGCGGTGCAGGAAGTGGCTCCTGGCGACGTCATCGTCGCGAACGGCGACGACGCGAACGTAATGTCGCTGCGCAGCGAAGCGCGCGCCCGCTGGGTGACGTTCGGCTGGAACCGCGACTGCGACGCGGCGGCCAGCGACGCGGTGGAGCATCCGGAGGGAACGGAGTTCACGGCATGGTGGGAAGGCAAAGAGTGGACGCGCTTCCGCACGACGCTTTCCGGCCGCCACAACGTGCTGAACGCACTCGCCGACGCGGTCATCGCGCGGCTGCGCGGCGTGTCGACCGAAGAGATCCGGAAGGGGCTGGAGACGTTCGCCGGCATCAAGCGGAGGATGGAAGTGCGCGGAATCGAGCGTGGCGTGACGGTGATCGACGACTTTGCCCATCATCCCACCGCGATCGCGACCACCGTCGCCGGCGCGCGCAAACGCTATCCGGGCCAGCGCATCTGGGCACTGTTCGAGCCGCGCTCGATCTCATCGTCGCGGAAGGAGTTCGAAGCCGGCTACATCGACGCGTTTCACGAAGCCGATCGCGTGATCATCGGTCCCGTGTTTCATCGCGAGCGCTACGAGACGCGTTATGGCATCGACAAGATGATGTCAGTGGAAACCATCGTCGAACGTCTGCAGCACGACTCGATCCCCGCGGAACGGATCGACGACTTCGACGCGATCGCCGCACGCGTGGCGCGCGAATCAAAAGACGGCGACGTGGTGCTGGTGATGTCGTCCGGCGCGTTCGGCGGCGTGCACGAGAAGATCCTCGAGGCGCTGCGCGAGTCCTGACGGAATAGCACCCGTCCTACCCCCGTTCCGGTGCGCTCAACCTTTTAACCGTGCCGGGGAGAGTTATGCCTGAACAGAAAGCCCATGAACTGCTGCGGAAGCACGACATTCACGTCGACGACGTGAAGGAGCGGCGCACGTCGCTGCACCACCTTCGCCACATCGTGCACTCCGAACAGCTTCCGTTCGATGTGTTCAAAGCGCTCGTGAAGATGCGCCGCTAAACTGGAACGACGGGTTCTCGGCCCGTCGAACCAGCGTTTTCATCCGCTGATGCTCGGCACGGTCGCCGCGCTGCTGTGGACGTCGACACTTTGCCAGGCGATCGAAGTGCCGGTCGATGACCCTGGTGATCGAACGGCGCCTCATCGCATGCGGTGAGGGATTTCCCGACAACCTGCTCTGGCATCTCGATCTCGATCGCGCGGACAGCATCGACGGCACGCGCGACACGTACAAGAAAAGACGCGCCGTGCGGCCCTGGGCGCCGCCTATAGCTTTCCCTGCCGTTTTTTCGCTTCTCCCTCAGCCCTCAGAGAAATACCCGAGAGGTGCCGATCGGGAGAAACGAGTTCAGGCGGCGCGATACTAAGAAGAAGGGTTCGTCC